>ERZ1027050.428-NODE-428-length-13408-cov-5.429791_pt1 | contig 13408 bp, 9 predicted proteins | sample MGYA00519285_ERZ1027050 | MGnify/ENA primary metagenome ERZ1027050 (study PRJEB26926, sample SAMN06164600) | human gut metagenome | biome: ENVO:00009003; feature: ENVO:2100002; material: ENVO:00002003 | host: Homo sapiens | place: USA | collected 2012 ... | reverse complement strand
TACACTTCTAGCTTCGTCGGCAGCGTCAGATGTGTATAAGAGACAGATAATATGGTAAATGGACCATCATTGGACAAATCAACCTTCATATCTGCTCCAAATTCCCCATGTTCAACCACAGTTACATGTTCGCGGCATCTCGTTATTATGTATTCATACATCTCATTTGCCATATCCGGTGCCCCTGCACCTATAAATGATGGTCTGTTTCCCTTTTTGCAATCAGCACACAGTGTAAATTGTGAAACGATCAGTAATTGTCCGTCAACACTGTTTATATCGAGATTCGTCTTATCGTTTTCATCGGCAAATATTCTCATCTTCACAAGCTTATTTATCATTTTGTCAGCGATCTCTCTGGTGTCAGAATCATACACACCCACAAAGACCAGAAGTCCCTTGCCTATGTTGCCGATAATTTTTCCGTCCACCTCTACAGAGGCGTGATTAACACGCTGTATCACAAATTTCATCTTACATTATTTTCCTTTCACACTCTAAAACATATCAAGCACTGCTCTCTATGATACGGCTTTATCTGTCTGACATACTTATAGCCTCGACAGCTACACTTCCGCCTCTTACAACCTCTATTCTGTTAGGAAAACTCTCCTTGAACAGTTTTATTGCATTGTCGTTCTTTGCATCAGTCTGAACACACTCAACAAGCACTGATTTCTTATTGTAGTCAGTGATCTTGTAGCCAAATGCATTTGCAATTCTGAACACTTCATCTTTATCCTCATTTGAACAGCTGTTGACCTTGACATATAAGATCTCGTTGTTGTGAATGGCTATATCAGTGTAGTCAACTACCTTGATAACCTCAACACTTCTGTTGAGCTGCTTTTTCACCTGCTCAAATGTCCTGTCATCACTGGTGAAACCGATGGTCATTCTGGATATTGTCTCATCCTCGGTTACTCCAACGGTTATAGTATCTATATTGTATGATTTGCTTGAAAACAAACCTGAAATTCTTGCAAGTACACCTACCTCATTCTCTACGAACAGGCATATCCATCTCTTCTTTACGCTCATTCTATATACCCCTTTCATTTGGATAATATACAAATCTATATATGTACATTCTATTACCGATATAAATCAATTTATCAATATCAGCAGTCAAGTATCATGTCATTCAGTGATTTTCCACCAGGAACCATAGGAAATACATTGGCCGTAGGATCTATGAAGAACTCTATAACTGTAGGTCCGTTTGTATTGGCCTTTGCAGCCTCAAATGCAGGTCTTATTTCCTCCGGCTTAGTGACTCTGATTCCCTTTGCATCATAACTTTCAGCCAGTTTTACAAAGTCAGGCGAATACTTTGGACAGCACTTGTCCGGATTCTGACAATCTCTGTTGCATCTTCTTCTGTATCTGAGACATGTACTGCTGTATCTCTTGTTGAAGAACAACTCCTGCCACTGACGAACGTTGCCAAGGTAGCCGTTGTTAAGTATACAGAGGGTAACAGGAAGCTCAAGTGCAACAGCCGTAGCCATCTCCTGAATGTTCATCTGAACTCCGCCATCTCCTGAGATGCATATTACATCCTTATCCATGTTGCCAAGCTTTGCGCCTATAGCGGCAGGGAATCCATAACCCATGGTGCCAAGGCCTCCGGAAGTTAAGAGCTGCTTGTTCTCGTCTATATCAATGTACTGCGTTGTCCAGAGCTGGTTCTGTCCAACGTCAGTTGTAACGATGAGATTGCTGTACATATCGTTTATGGTTCTGATGATAGCCTCAGGAGTCACTCCATCATATCTGTTCATGTTGATAGGATACTCAGCCTTGACATTCATAATGTCATCTACCCAGTCTTTGATATCAAGAGGCTCAGCGTATTCAAGCATCTTGGATATTGCAACCTTTGCATCTGCAACTATAGGTATATCAACTTTTATGTTCCTTGATATGGACGCTGCATCTATATCAACATGTATGATCTTGGCATTCTTGGCAAATGTATCTATAGTACCTGTTATTCTATCATTGAATCTACATCCGATGGAGAAGAGAACATCACTCTCCATGATAGCTTTGTTGGATGCCAAGTTACCATGCATACCGATGTTACCTACATACAGTGGATGATCTGTAGGTATAGCACCTTTTCCCATGATGGTTGTGACTACAGGGATACCTGTTTTCTCCGCAAGCTGCTGCATCTCTTTTCTTGCATGGGCGATATTTACACCACCGCCACAGAGGAACACAGGCTTCTTTGCATTCTTAAGCTCCGCAAGGGCTCTCTTGATCTGTCCGACATGTACACCCTCTGAAGGCTTGTAACCTCTGATATTTACCTCTGATGGATACTCGTCACTTCCCATGGCAAGCTGTATATCCTTAGGAATATCAACAACTACAGGACCCGGCTTTCCGGTTCTTGCTATGTAAAAAGCATTTTTAATGATCCTTGCAAGATCCTCTCTCTTTCTTACTGTGACTGCGTACTTGCATATGCTTCTTGTGATTCCTACTATGTCAACCTCCTGAAAAGCATCATTTCCAATAAGATTCATTGGAACCTGTCCTGTAAAACATACCAGTGGCACGCTGTCGTAGTTGGCTGTGGCAATTCCCGTTACAAGGTTTGTCGCACCCGGACCACTTGTTACTAGACACACTCCAACTCTTCCTGTTGAACGTGCATATCCATCTGCTGCATGGACAAGCGCCTGCTCGTGTCTTGGAAGTATCATATCGATACCTTCTGCATCATACAACGCATCAAACAGGTCTATCGCTGTTCCACCAGGGTATGCGAACAGAGTGTCTACCCCCTCTTCCTGCAACGCTTTTACAAACATCTTTGCTCCATTGATCTCCATATCTTATACCTCCTGTAAAGTTCATGATAATCTAAACTTACGCCTCGGGATGTATATATGCACCCCATGCATAGAAAAAGCCCTAAGCGCAACTGCTTTACGCTTAGGGCGAATATGTTCATATCCGTGGTACCACCTAAATTCAGACAAATGTCTGCACTCATCAGATACTATAATAAATTATCACTGTAATCATTATTAATATCTTATTCCTGTAACGGGGAAAACCGTTGAAACCTACTCGACAACAGCCGACAAATATGTATGCTGCAATCTTTCAATCCACTGCTCGAAGGCTACCTTCCACACACTCCTGATGAAGACTCTCACCACCGTCTTCTCTCTGTTGATCGGGGGATGCATGTACTCCTCCTCGTCATAGCATTTGACTATTTTCCGATCGTTTTACGACCCTTAGATGTGATTATTTTATCATTAACATGAAGATGTGTCAACGATTCTTTTACTTGCCCGTCAGCAGTTCAAACCAGAACACATCATAACCTGCCGCAGCAGCAACTCTCTGTGATGCTATATGTGACATTCCTGTGCCATAATATGGAATTTTACCACATCTGAGTATATCCTTGGTCAGTTCAGATACAAGCGATGTACCCACATGTCTTCCCTCAGCTTTTTGAACAACATTTATACCAATCTGCCAGAAGTCGTCACTATCAGCACTTGCGCCAGCCATACCGATAATCTCATCACTTGATACAGCTGCCACAGCAAGTACATCAGGTGTGTTATCATCAAAGCAGAAAGCTTCACACCACCTGTCATCTCCTTTGAATTGCAGGATCTCATCCCCCGTATACCTGACAAGGTTAAAATCTTCTTTTATCATCGAATCAACGGTTTTATCTGTAGTATCTTTTCTCACTCCCTGTTCGCTCAGTTCCGTCGGAAGGTAAAATGGGTGAGCAGATTTCAATTTACATCCGTATCTGGAAAGAATACTGTCAAGCTCACGAAATTTCTCTATATCCATGAACCATTTGCCAGATGCATTCTCATAGCGTTTTCTGCATTCATCTACAATCTCTCTACGACCGGTAAATAGCAGCTTGCCATTTACCACAGCTATTTTGAGCGGGCACTTTTCCTGTCCTTTGAACTGCCTCTGCCCTGCTATCTGTCTGTATTCAGAGAATATATTGTCACTGGAATATATATCGGCCGCATCACAGCAATAATCCCTGGCCAGCTGATCATACAGTGCATTCTTCATCTTTCCAGACAGCCAATGTTTTCTCGTCAGAATATTCGTATGTCCTATCCGGACTTCATTCAAAAGAGGCACATCCACTTCATCACAGGTATGATGAAACACAAATCCGAGTTTTTCCTGTACTATGCGGGACTTGGAATTGCCATCGTAGTAACCGCACCATATTGTTCTCATGCCCAGATCAAGGAATCCATGTTCTATGAGTCTCCTGGCCGCCTCCGGTGCGTATTCGTTGCCCCAGTGAGGCTTTCCTATCCAGTATCCAAGTTCACATTCGTCATCGCGGTCTGTCATATCTGTCCTTCCATTTAACAGTAATTCGATGGCACCGACAACCAGGCCGCTGTCCTTCAGACACACAGCATAACACTCCGGCCCATTGAATACATTCCGTATCACATCAAGGCTGTACTCCCTGCTCTCATGCACTGGCCAGCCAGCTATAGGTCCCACATCAGGGTCACTTGCATATTCAAATAATATATCTGCGTCACTCTCCTGCCAGTGACGTAATAATAATCTATCAGTTTCTAAAATCAAATCATATATCTCCTTTCATATAAGACTTTCTTTTTCTGATACGCCTATTCTAAATTATATATGCCACTGAATGTCGCACTCACTGTTTAGCAAATTCAGTCTTCTTATCCCCATCTGTGCTTTTCCAGTTCTTCACTATCCTCAGATATTTGCCGAGATTGATAAATGATCTCACGATCTCGTCCACTATGACTGCAAGGAAAACTCCGGCTATTCCAAGCTTAAGGACAAACACGAACAAAAGTGCCACAGAAACCACCCACAACGTGCCAAACAGCTGTGTTATGAGCATCCATATCGTGTTGCCACTGCCCCTGATCGCATTGCCAACAACTATGTTTGCTGATTTTGCGAACAGATTGATGCTGATAAAGATCAGATATATCCCACACGATGCAATTATACTCTTGTCGTTGGTGAAAAGTGATATGATCTGCTGTGGAAACGCAAGACAGACACCGAGTGTGATGATTCCAACTACTATACACAAGCCATACGCACAGACACATACACCCTTGTATTTACTCAGATCATTGTTTCCTTTTGCCTCACCGGTTAGCGTCATTGTACCGTTTCCTATCGCTCCAATGATGACAACCGCCAGGACCTCGACACTGAATATGATGGAATAAATTCCGGCAGCCATCTCATTTATGGCGTTGAGAATCCTTATAAGCAGCAGATTGCCAAGATTCCATGCAAAATCCTCAAGAGCCGTGTTCACTCCCAGCTTTGCCGACAAAAGATACGGCTTTATATGTGCCTTTACTACCCATTTCATAGATGGTTTGGTGTTAAGTTTCTTGCTTGATACCACGAATATCACTGCAAATATAAGTCCAGAGTACTCCGCTATTGTAGTCGCTATGGCTGCACCCTTTATCCCCATGGCCGGAAGCCCGAATCTTCCAAATATCATGATCCAGTCGAGGAATATATTGACTCCCGACCTTATTATTCCATATATGACAAGCGGCTTTGTATAATTAGACGTCTGAAGTATTACACTGAAAGCACCGCCAAGTCCTGTTATCAGAAATACGGGCGCATAATACCTGGAATAATCAAGACACATCGGCATCAGACCGTCTGACACGCCCATGAGTCTGAATACAAATTCAGCGCAGAATGTCCAGAAGAAAAATAACAGTATCGGTATGATATTATTGTATTTCACCATGGCACCTGAATACTCTTCTATATGCTTGGTATCTCCTGCGCCAACGCTCTGACTTATCAGTATGGACGCTCCTGTCACTATGGAAAAACAAAATGACATGGTTGTCCACATAGGTGAAGTCACATTGCCGAGTGCACTCATATACTTGCTGTTTACATGTCCTAAGAATATTCTGTCTATAAGCATCTGAAGCTGAGATATCAGATTGCTAAGCATGATCGGAACCGCAATATTTAATAGTCCCGGAAGGTATTTTTTATTAGTTTGTATTATTGTATTTTTCACGGTAGATTTTCTCTTTCTGTATTGTTTCTTAAGGATATGTCTTCTATAAACTCCAAGCTCAATTGTTGCAATAATCATAACATGACAGTGTATTCAATTATATCAACGCATGCTTTATTCTGCATTACACCTGTGGTGTGATATAACATAATAAAGTGCATGAACCATTTGATTCATGCACTTTACTTTACATACATATATCTTCAAATTATCAGTCCAGATCAAGCCAATATGCTATATGTTCAGCAAGATCATCCTCGTCCATCTCAGGATGTTCTGCTATGTAATCTTTTATCTCATATATTTGCTGTTCTTTGATTCCCAGTATTTTAGCAGCAATCTCAGCATCTTTTACATCTAGCTTCTTTACCTGATCAATCAGATGCATGTATTTGCCCAACAGCTTATTTTCGTTATCTCTCATCAACAATGTCATAAATTCGCGCCTCCATTTCTTATTGCTTTTAACATTGTTCATAGTACAGCGCCCAAAATAAAATTGTCCGTTATAGTCTTATCTTTAAATATCGTCATTTTATATGTCCTCCTGTATGTGCCTCTCCAAGCGCAATGTCAGTTCTTCATATAAAAATCTTGTTTAGATTATAACTTTTATTTAATCATACTACAACCGCATATCATCTAAAAGTTCTATAAAATCAACTCCCCAATATAATATATAGATACCACAAAAAGAGGTAAATATATGTGTTCCATCGCAGGATTCTATAACTCCAGCAGGAATTTCAATACCAAACAGGAACGATACTCATACATATTGAACGACATGAATAAGGCGCTTGCTCACAGAGGTCCGGATGCACAGAATACAGTGCTGTCATCCCACTGTGGGCTTGCTCACACCAGACTGTCCATACGTGACGTGGCAAGAGGCGAACAGCCCATGAAAAAGGTCATCGGCGAAAATACTATATACATAGTGTACAACGGCGAGATCTACAACACAAAGGAACTGAAATCGGAGCTGCTCACCCTTGGATATACATTTGATACAACTTCGGACACAGAGGTTATTCTCAACTGTTTTCTTCACTTCGGTCCCGATTTTGTTCACAGGCTGAACGGAATATTTGCATTTACGATATATGACGAACATATCCAGACCATATATCTGTACAGGGATCACTTCGGTGTGAAGCCGCTGTACTACTCAGTAACTGATGACGGAACACTTGTCTTCGCCTCAGAGATCAAAGGCCTGCTCTACTATCCAGGTATAAGGCCTGTCATTGATGCACGGGGACTATGTGAGGTGTTCGGAATCGGGCCGTCCAAGACTCCAGGCTGTGGAGTATTTCAGAATATAGACGAAGTAAAGCCGGGACATTTCATGAAATTCTCACCCTACGGAATGACAGACTTCACATATTACCGCATAACCAGCAATCCTCACACTGACAGCTATGAAGACACTGTGGAAAAAGTCCGTTATCTTGTCAAGGACAGTATAGAGAGACAGATCGTATCGGATGTGCCTGTATGTACATTTCTCTCGGGGGGCATCGACTCATCAATCGTCAGCAGCGTATGCGCCGCAAAACTCAGGGAGCAAGGGAAAAAGCTGCACACTTTCTCATTTGATTTCAAAGATAATTCCAAATATTTCAAGTCAAATGCATTCCAGCCGGAGCAGGATCGACCATATGTAGATATGATGGTAGCCCACATAGGTTCAGACCACACATATCTCACCTGCAATTACAGTGATCTTGCAGACTATCTGTATACTTCCGTGGAATCAAGGGATATGCCGACGATGGCGGATGTGGATTCTTCCCTTCTCTACTTCTGCTCACTTGTGGCAAAGGAATACAAAGTAGTATTGACCGGAGAATGTGCAGATGAGATATTCGGAGGCTATCCTTGGTTTTACAGGGATGAACTGCTGTCTGCAGACACATTCCCATGGATGAAGGATCTGTCGCCAAGGCTCTCAGTACTGTCACCGGACCTCAGAGATTGTCTTGATATACCAGGATATGTGTCATCTCTGTACAATTATCTCTTATCCGAGATCAATCTTCTCCCGGGGGAATCCGATACAGAAAAGCGGCGCAGGCAGATATCTTATCTGAATATCAGGATGTTCATGCAGACATTGCTTGACAGAATGGACAGAACCAGCATGGCGAGCGGTCTGGAAGCCAGAGTTCCATTTGCCGATCCGAGGATACTTGAATATGTATTCAACGTACCATGGGAATTCAAATATTCCGAAGGCTGTGAGAAAAAGCTTCTGAGAGAAGCCATGAAGGATTACGTACCGCACGAGATCATGTACAGAAAGAAAAGCCCATATCCAAAGTCATATGACCCTCATTATGAACAGGAGCTTGCAAAGAGGCTTCTCTGCGTGCTAAATGATCCGGAAAGTCCTCTTCTGCCTCTCATCGACAGAGAATATGTGAAAAACTTCATAAACGCGCCAAAGGATTACGGCAGGCCGTGGTTCGGTCAGCTCATGGCAGGACCTCAGATGATGGCATATCTTCTTCAGATTGATCACTGGCTGAGAAAATATGCTATTGTCCTTGACATATAAAAAGACTTCCAGACTTCTGTATACATGCGGCGTATCGAAAATGGCGAATACGCTGCATGTACAAGAGTTCTGAAAGTCTTGTTTTTACAGGCAATTTATATATTTGTTATTTATAGATTGCTTTCGCAGAAGGACTGCCATTCTTTATCAGTTTCTTGTATGCTGTGGCCTTATTCCTAGGTACTGCAAATGTAATTTTGCTGTATGTTCCACTGAAGGCTTTTGCGCCAACGCTCTTGAGCTTAGCTGACTTTATCGTCATCTTCTTAAGGTTTTTGCATGATAAAAATGCGTTTGACCCTATGCTTGTCACATTGTTACCTATAGTGGCATTCTTTAGAGCCGTATACCTGCTGAATGCATTTGCGCTTACAGATGTTATCTTAAACCTTACATCTCCTATAATGACAGTATCTGCGATGGTCAGTGATGCAAATTTCTTATCTGACCTTGAGTACGTTGTTCCGGCAATTGCAACTGTTCCGGTGCCGTCTGCCTTTGCTCCGGTTATTGTGTACCTGAACTTTCCAACTGTATATGTCTTTCCCTTGGCAGCCTTTACTATGGTAAATGTCTTTGTTATCTTTCCTGAATATGCATTTTTACCACGTATTATCACACTCGCCTTGCCCACCGCTTTGTTCTTGCTGTAGGTTACAGTGTAATCCTTGTTCAGTCTAAGTGTCTTTGCACCAGCCTTTACAACAAGAGACTTCTGGGTATGTACCTTTCCGTTGTAGATCTTGTTCTCTATTCCAGAAACAGTGATCTTGCTTGTCTTCTTGCTTATATCTGTTGTTGCAAGTTTGGCAATACTTGCTGTTTTCGCAGTCTTGCACACGGTACATGTGAATGTCTTCACACCTGTCGCCGTGTATGTAGGTTTCCTTGTCACCCTGCCAGAATTCCACTTATGTCCAAGTTCCTTTACATATACACCTGTGCTCATGACATCACCGCAGATTGAACACTCTGTATGTCCAGTTCCAGACTTTGTACAGGTCGGAGCCTTCTCTCCTTTTAGTGTATACTTTACAGTCTCACCTTCTGAACATGCCGCTCTGTAGATGGTTATCTTCAGCTTTGTGCTGTCATAATTTTCCTTGTCATCGCCAACGTATATAGCGATTGCTTCCACTGATCCGCCTGCCTTTATCACAGTCTCAGTGTCTTTATCAAGCCATGTCCAGTCACCCGGAAGGGAAATACTTCCTACTGTTTTGTGGGTATTATCAACACTCATCACAAGATTCGGCATAGCAGCCTTGCTCACATTTACCGTAATCTCAGCTTCTGCAGTGTTGTAATTCACACTGTCAGCCGGAGTAAATACAACGGTGTATAGTGTCTTATCGCTGTCAGATACAAATGGCTTTATGGATTCATCTTTCCATGCAAATGTTCCCGGTATCTCAACCTGATCAATACCATCAAAGGACACTCTTCCTCCAGATATAACAGCTTTTGCAAGATCGTCGCCATATGTTATTGCGCTTGCCACTGGTAATTCAACTACTTCTACATCGGCCTTTGAGACATTTACCTGAACAGTTCCACTGACCGGATTGTAATGTTCCTGTTCATCAGGGGTAAATACAACATCATAACCTGAATTGTCCACTGTCGGTACTACTGAGGTATCTGCCCAGCTCCAGCTTCCTGGTACGTTTTTCCCTGAAGGGTCAAGTACATTTCCACCAGAAATGTTTATAGCTCCTAAAGTTTTATTTGGATCATAGCTTACAGCATCTGCCACTGGAAGTTCATTTATAATAACTGTATCAATTTTAACTATATTGAATTCAGCCTTACAATTCACCTCGTAATTTCCACCGGAGGCATCTTTGATGGTTACTGTAGCTGTTCCAACTTCTGTGTTATCACTGTATATGACTTCATACTCGCTTGATGGAATGACTGTATCGCCGTCCCAAAGGGTAAACTCAGGCTCGATTGCCTGTCCTGTGTATGTGTACTCAGACTTAAGTCCGTCAAATGTTGGACTGTCAATCTTCTTTGGCTCGATGGTAAATGTGACATTCTTTGATCCTGAGTAAGCGCCGATTCCTGTTATGGTTACAGTTGCTGTGCCGGCATTGATGTTGTCGGAATAAGTTACAGTGTAGTCCGTGTTTTCTATTAATTGTTCATCGTCAAAAACAACTCTATTGATATATACCCTAACAGTTGGTTTTAATTCAGCGCCGGAATAAGTAAACGTTTCGCCTTCCTCAAATTCGGTTTTAATTTTATCATTTATCAATGCGCTGACTATAAGTTTATTATCCTCTATCCTGAATGTCGAATCAATTTCAGGAAGCCCTAACGATTCATTGAACCAATTTACATCCAATGTAATATTATCTCCACCCCTGGCAAGTGAAGTATTCACCTCAAGCCTAGTTCCATTTAGAAGAATTGGGATAATATTATGTGGTTCAGCATTTATAGTCAGTGCCTCAAAATATTCATTGAACCAATATATATTTGCGGATTTTTATATCACTGTTGTTAAAGAACACCTTTGCTTTATCTTCATAAAAATATATTTTACCTAAATCTCCACCATTTAATATCAGTTGTCCATAAACATCTGTATTACCTGATACCTTCACATCGCCAAGCGTTACTATTGAATCACTATTTACTGTTAAGTTGCCCTGAATTTCACCGTTCGCTTTGGAATCAATTATTGTTATTTTCCCATTGTTTACTGTAACCCCATTTACATTATTTCCGTTTATATCAATGGTAAAATCGGAATCAGGATTATTTACATAGCAAGTTTTATATCCCGTATATGACATCACAGCGACAACACTGCCAGGTATATTTTCGGCATAATCTATCGCATCCTGAAATGATGGATAGTATGTGATAATCTCACCACTTGTAACAGATGCCAAGGCTTCTTCGTCACAGTATCTGCACACCCCGTCAACATAGTCATGGTCTCCATAAGTTGTCTTATCTTCATTGCTATACGCAACCGAGACAACGTCAGACGAATCGTTACAGCCAAAATAAGTTATGTTCTTATATACCTTTGCACCGCGTAATACAGGATATGTGTCTGTTCCGATGGTCTGTCCCCAGATGGAGCCATCGTAAGTCACAGTGTTATCACCTTCTCCGGTTGAGCAGCCCTGTGACAGGAGATACGCAATTTCACCGCTGGCGAATTGTGCGGCGGTTTTGCCGCCATTTTCATCTTCTGTGTCTGCGAGGTAATAGCAATTTTTGATTGGCCCAAAATTGTATCCACATATACCGCTTATATCAGCATCTGAGCCAGTAGCAGTAACAGTTCCTATGTTATAACAGTTTAAAATTAGTTCAATACTACAACCACACACACCACCTACAGAAGCTGCTGAGCCGGTAGCAGTAACAGTTCCTGTGTTATAACAGTTTGTGACTGTGCCACCATTATTATATCCACATATACCGCCTATAGTAGCAGATGACTCAATAGCGGTAAGATTCCCTGCATTATAACAGTTTGTGATTGTGCCAGCATTGTTTCCGCACACACCGCCCACATGATCATTCCCTTTGAAATAGGAATCAACGACTCCAACATTTTTTATGTTGCCATCGGATTCTGAACTTCCGAATAATCCAATACATGTTGAATCACCATTAAAGTACAAACCACTTACGGTTTTATTATTTCCGTCAAACGTTCCTGAATACTGTGTTGTACGATTTCCCATCCAATCTGCAATCGGAGTCCAGCTTATAAAATCACTTCCGTTGGAAACGTTGCCCTCTGCATCGTATTGTAAGGAATCAAGAAGATTTTCATTTACTGTGATGTTGGCTGTCAGAACTGCATTGGCTAATTTGTTTTGTTTAACTCCATCAAGAGTGCCGTTTACAAGTCCTGCAAACCAGAAAAGCTGACCTGCATTTCCAATCTCGTACACATCGTCCTTGCTATTATCATCGTCAATATCATACTTGTCTGTAGTGAGCACCGCCGACTGGTAAGCATCACATTCTGTACAAAAACCCTGTGAATTATAGTTGTGCGATTCTGTTTCTTCAGCTTTCGCAGTGATTGTTTTTAAGCCACCTGCCCCGATCGCAGGCGCCAGCGACGTAACCATCGCCACCGTAAGTGCTGTTATAATTCCCTTCTTAAATAGTATTTCTTTTCTCATTCCATACCTCCATTTCCATAACATTCTATCCTATAAACTCTGTTACTTTATCCCTTTTGTTGCATAATCAAGTATCATCTCCTTGATCATTATCAGCTCGTCCGTGTAATCCTTGTTGTCGTCCGATCCCCATATGAACCCCTCCGCATAGTGGGCGCAGGCTGTCATCATAGAATGAACGGTGACACGCATGAATTCGGCTTCTGGTATGTCTGTCCGGATAGTTTTGTCCACCCTCGCTTTCTCGTACATCATGTGAAGTCTGGTATCCACCGAATACAGTGAGCTGTGAAAATCTACAAGCTGATCATTGTTCTTGCCCTCATTGGTTACATAGTAGTTGAAGTTATCGTTGTACTTCAGCAGCGCCTTGTGGTTCTGATACATGTCTATGTAACTGTCCATGGTAAATCTCAGTCTGTCTATGGCAGGTATGTCATGTACAGACGATATAGGTCTTTTCGCGTCCAGGCCATCCAGATATCTTTTCCACTGATCAGCACATACCGCTATGACCAGCTCAAGCTTACTTGGATAATACCTGAACCTGTCTCTTATACACATCTCCGAGCCCACGAGACTCCTGAGCATCTC
>ERZ1027050.427-NODE-427-length-13431-cov-6.198864_pt1 | contig 13431 bp, 9 predicted proteins | sample MGYA00519285_ERZ1027050 | MGnify/ENA primary metagenome ERZ1027050 (study PRJEB26926, sample SAMN06164600) | human gut metagenome | biome: ENVO:00009003; feature: ENVO:2100002; material: ENVO:00002003 | host: Homo sapiens | place: USA | collected 2012 ... | reverse complement strand
CGAGATGCTCAGGAGTCTCGTGGGCTCGGAGATGTGTATAAGAGACAGCTATCGAGTTACGTGATGGCGATAAAAATCGTTACGGTGGTAAAGGTGTTCTTCGTGCCGTGGATAATGTAAATAAGGTAATCGCTCCCGCCATTTTAGGTATGAGCGCCTTGAATCAAAGAGAGATAGACCATAAGTTGCTGGATTTGGATGGTACAAAGACAAAATCAAATCTAGGAGCTAACGCTATGTTAGGTGTATCGCTTGCCGTAGCGAAGGCAGCGGCTAATTATCTGGATCTGCCTTTATATCGTTATATCGGAGGAACAAATACTTATGTGTTGCCGGTTCCTATGATGAACATTATCAATGGAGGTTCTCACTCCGACGCTCCGATCGCTTTTCAGGAATTCATGATTCGTCCGGTAGGTGCGAAGAGTTTCCGTGAGGGGCTTCGTATGGGCGCAGAGGTTTTCCATGCGTTGAAGAAAGTATTGCACGATCGTGGCTTGAGCACGGCTGTAGGTGATGAGGGCGGTTTCGCTCCGGCATTGGATGGTACGGAAGATGCCTTGAATTCTATTATGGCCGCTATCAAAGCCGCTGGATATGAGCCGGGCAAGGACTTCAAGATCGCTATGGACGCTGCTTCATCAGAGTGGAAGAGCGAGAAGGGCAAGGGCTGGTACAAGCTTCCAAAGGCTGGAACAGAGTACACAGCAGAGCAGCTCATCGAGCACTGGGCAAAGCTTGTTGAGAAGTACCCTATCATCTCAATCGAGGACGGTCTCGATGAGGAGGATTGGGAAGGCTGGCAGAAGCTCACAGCAAGACTTGGAGACAAGGTTCAGCTTGTTGGTGATGATCTGTTTGTTACAAATACAGAGAGACTTGCAAAGGGTATCGAGATGGGATGTGCAAATTGTATCCTTATCAAGCTCAACCAGATCGGTTCAGTATCAGAGACACTTGAGGCTATCAAGATGGCTCATAAGGCTGGATACACAGCAATATCATCACACAGATCAGGTGAGACAGCAGATACAACTATCGCAGATCTCGCAGTAGCACTCAATACATGCCAGATCAAGACAGGCGCGCCTTCTAGATCAGAGAGAGTTGCAAAGTACAACCAGCTCCTTAGAATCGAAGAACAGCTTGGCGACTGCGCAGTATATCCTGGAATCAAGGCTTTCAACGTAAAGCAGTAGGATAATATAAGTAAAATGAATGTTATACAGAATATGTTGCAAGGAAGTAGCACATTCTGCATATAACATATATGGTATTAGCCATACAAAGGCATCTCCACTGACGGAATGAATCAAATATCGGTGGAGGTGCTTTTTTTGCGTGTAACGTGCCAAAGACGGTGTTTGTACGTGACTTTGCCGCTTGCAGGGATAATTTGTAAACTTCGGAAATCTACATGGCATATTACAGCTGATCAATTAGTTATCAATTATATAAAAATGCCTAAAAAAATTCATAATATATGTGCTTATTTTGACATTAAAAATGTGGAATCACTTGACAGATAGTGTTAAACTATACATAGGCTTATCGGGAGGTAGGAATCATGGCTTCAAAAAGAGATTATTATGAAGTTCTCGGCGTCAAGAAGACAGCCACAGACGCTGAGATAAAAAGAGCATATAGAACCCTGGCGAAGAAATACCACCCGGACACGAATCCTGGCGATGCGTCAGCTGCAGAGAAGTTTAAAGAGGCTTCTGAGGCCTACGCGGTACTGTCTGATGCTGAGAAGAGGAAGATGTATGATCAATTTGGAATGGCTGCTTTTGATGGCTCAGGTGGAGCTGCAGGAGGAGATCCATTTGGTGGCGGAGGATTCCACTTTGAAGGTGGAGACTTCGGAGATATGTTTGGCGATATATTTGGCTCGTTTTTTGGCGGAGGAGGAGGTCGCTCACAGAGAGGCGGTTTCGGCGGCTTTAGCGGTAACTTCAATGCCAGAGGCAGAGATATGGAGGCAAGTGTCACGATAGACTTTGACGAGGCTGTCTATGGATGTGATAAGACATTGTCATTCAACGATGGACGCGGTGGAAGTTCACAGTTTAAAGTGCACATACCGGCAGGTATAGACAATGGCGGTGTGATAAGGCTTGCCGGCAAGGGTTATCCCGGAACAGGCAAAGGACAGCCAGGCGATCTGCTCCTACAGGTAAATATCCGGGACAAGGCCGGGTATGAGAGAAAAGGATTGGATATCTACACCACAGCCCTTGTACCGTTTGATGTGGCTGTTCTCGGAGGAGAACTTCTCGTCCACACGATGTTTGGAGATGTAAAGTGTAAGATAGCTCCGGGAACACAGTCGGGCAGCAAGATAAGGCTTCGTGGCAAAGGTGTTCAGGCGAGAGGTGGTAATACCCATGGAGACCATTATGTGACAGTCAGAATTGCAGTTCCAAGGAATATTTCACCGGAGGCTAAGGAAGCACTTAAGAAGTTCACAGAACTAGTGAATAAAGGCTGATGAATATATGTTTTTACACAGAAACCAGGGCGGAAAGCTCAATTGACGAGCTGACTGCCCTAGTTTTCTGTATAGCACAAAATCACATATGAAGGTTACTTAAATCAATTGATTTTTGGAGGGAAAGATGTTATTAGATAAAGATATACGCGAGCCTTTATTTGAATTCCTTGAGGAGAGGTACGGCAAGGTGCGTATTCTTGAGGAGAAGACTGTGGGCAATTCCCGTGCGGATGTGGTAATGGCCATTCCGGACAAGATAGTTGGAATCGAGATAAAGAGTGACGCGGATACATACACACGGCTTGAGAGACAGGTTGCGGATTATGATCTGTATTTTGATCAGAATATCGTTGTGGTGGGAAGCACACACGCAAGTCATGTGGCTGAGCATGTACCGGATTACTGGGGGATCATATCTGTTGAAGAATATGATACGGGCAGCAAGTCAGATGCAGGCGGAAATGCAGATGTAAATATGGGTGGCAAAGCAATTGGTGGAGGCACAACTGATCCATCTGATAAAGTGACGCATAAGATAGACTTCTATGTAGTGCGAGAGATGCAGACCAATCCAAAAGCGGATATTCTGCGCACCATCCGAATACTTTGGAGACCGGAGCTTGCGCATATTCAGGAGACCTACAGTCTGCCGATGTATAAGGGCAAGAGCAAGGACTTCGTGAGAACCCTCATAGTGGACAGACTTCCGGCGGAGATCGTGCATCATGAGATAAGTGAGATCCTGTTCGAGAGGGACTATGCGGCCATGATCAAGCAGATACAGGGATTCCGCAAAGCCCAGGCGGCAAAGCGCGGCAAGACGGTTCGGAAGAAGAAAAAGAGATACAGAAGAAAGAAGAGAGATGCATAGAGGTGACAGCATGATAAAGAAGTATACATACGGAAAGCCATTTCAGACAGAATCAGTAGTGGTAGATATCGCAGCAGAAAAAGGACAGCCAGATCACGGCAATATAGACTTAACAACCGGATTTTCGTACACATTTGGTCTTGAGGACAGTGATATAGTGTATGGCCTTGGCGAGGCGAACAGAGGAATCAACAAGAGAGGCTACAAGTACATAAGCAACAATGCAGACAATCCGCATCATCACGAGGATGTATACTCACTGTATGCATCACACAACTTTATTATAGTTTCAGGAGCGCAGACATTTGGCCTGTATTTTGACTATCCATCCACGATCACATTTGACGTGGGATATACGAAGTGCGATGAGCTGCACATTTTCTGTGACAGCGCAGATCTGGATATCTATGTGATAACAGGTGACAGCCCATATGATATCACAAAGCAGTTCAGGAAGATGATCGGAAGGAGTTATATCCCGCCAAAGTTTGCATTTGGATTTGGACAGAGTCGCTGGGGATACAAGACACCGGAGGACTTTGAGACGGTGGCGAGAAAATACAGAGAGAACCACATCCCGATCGATATGGTCTACATGGATATAGATTACATGGACAGCTATAAGGATTTCACCATAAATGACGACTTTGGCGATTTTTCGGAGTATGTGGAGAATCTGAAAAAGGATAATATACGCCTGATCCCGATCATCGATGCCGGAGTAAAGATAGAGAAAGGCTACGATGTGTATGAGGAGGGCGTGGCAAATAACTACTTCTGTAAGAGAGCAGATGGAAGTGATTTCGTTGCGGCGGTATGGCCGGGATATACGCATTTCCCTGATGTGCTGAACCCTGAGGCGAGACGCTGGTTCGGTGCAAAATATAAGATCCTCACGGATGCAGGTATAGAGGGCTTCTGGAATGACATGAATGAGCCGGCGATCTTCTTCACCCCGGAGGGCGTGAGCGAGCTGAAGAAAGCTATGAAGAAGTTCATTGAGAAGGACGAGACTGTGGACGATGTCTGGGGCATCTCGGGTATGGCGGCAGGTGTTGGCAACAATCCGAAGGATTACGCATCTATGTATCACAATGTGGATGGTGAGATGGTGCGTCACGACAAGGTTCATAACCTCTTTGGATATAACATGACAAGGGCGGCAGGCGAGGCGCTTCGCGAGATCTCACCAGATGAGAGACGACTTTTGTTCTCCAGATCGTCTTATATAGGAATGCATCGTTATGGCGGCGTCTGGATGGGCGATAACAAATCGTGGTGGTCACACATCCTGCTCAACATCAAGATGCTTCCGTCCATGAATATGTGCGGTTTCCTGTATACGGGCGCGGATCTCGGCGGATTTGGCTGTGATACTTCAAGGGATCTTCTTCTCAGATGGCTCGCACTCGGTGTGTTCACTCCGCTCATGCGTGACCATTCTTGTGAGGGCACAAGAAATCAGGAGTGCTATCAGTTTGAGCATATAGAAGATTTCAGGAATGTGATCGGTGTCCGTTACCGATTGCTTCCATATATATACAGCGAGTACATGAAGGCGGCCTTGACGGACGACATGATGTTCAAGCCACTGGCATTTGAATATCCAGATGATAGGATTGCGGCTCATGTTGAGGATCAGCTCATGCTTGGAAATGAGATCATGATCGCACCGGTTTACACGCAGAATGCCATCGGAAGATATGTGTATCTGCCAGAGAATATGATGCTTGTAAGGTTTACGGCAGATGGCTCAGTGGAGCAGACGGAGATGCCTGCGGGACATCACTTTGTTGAGGTACCTTTGAATGAAGTTATCCTTTTTGTAAGAAGTGGCAAATGTATACCTGTCGTGGATGTGGCGGAGTGCGTTGCTGATATTGACAAGACCACAATGCAGCTGATCGGTTATAAGAACAGCAGTTATATGCTGTACGATGATGACGGTTATACAAGGGAGTATGATCTGGAGAAGAATTGTGCATTATTATTTAAGTAAGGAAAGTGAAGTCATGAAGAACGTAAAATTAATTGCATCCGACATGGATCACACACTGCTTATGGAGAATGGAAAACTCCCGGATGGTTTCTTTGATTACATTGACAGGCTGGATGAGAAGGGGATTCGTTTTGTTGTAGCCAGCGGAAGACCGATGTACACCCTGAGGGATATGTTCGGAGACAAGATGGATAAGATGGTGGTCATCGGTGATAATGGTGCGGCTATTTCCAATTGTGGCAAGATCATATACAAGAGCCTGATGGATGTGGAAGAGTACCAGAGTATGATACGCTTTGTGGAGGACGAGACGGATGGTGTTGCTGTACTGTGTGCTCTATCCGGAGCATATGTCCTGAAAAAACATGAGAAGTATGCGAAGTTTTTCAAAGCATTTCTCAGTAATCTTGTGTTTGTTGATGATATGAGAAGCCTTGACGTTGAGGCCAATAAGTTTACGATATTTGCTCCAGATAAGGATGCAGCCGTGAAGTACAAAGAGATCTATACGCCACGTTTTGGAGATAACTTCTCAGTCACTGTGGGCGGAAGAGAATGGATCGACATCATGAATAAAGGTATCAATAAAGGAATGGCCATGAGAAAGATCGGGGAACTTCTTGGTATCGATACCAGCGAGATGATGGCATTTGGAGACAACTTCAACGATGCGGAGATGCTGAAGACGGTATACTACAGCTATATCGTGGCAAATGCGCAGCCTGGCATGGAGAAGTTTGCAAGATTCCGCGCCCCATCCAATGAGGAGCGCGGAGTGCTCCAGGTTATGGAGCAGGTGCTGGCAGCCAACTTGTAGGCGGAGTATAGAAACAGTCATAAATAATGGATAGAAATCAAAGGCTCAGTCTCTTATTAACAGGGGCTGGGTCTTTTAATATATTGATAATGTAAGCAGTGACCACTAAATCTTAATATTAAACGTAATAAGATTGTAAGATGTGGATGTTAGAATAAAACCATCAAGTAGATCAGACAAAGAAATGGCAGAAAATGAAAAAGAAATGAAAAGGAAGAGGTATCATGAATATATTATCAACCCACAATCTTACAAAGACATACGGAACAGGAGACAATGTCGTGCATGCGCTTACAGATGTGTCACTTGATATTGAAGAGGGAAAATTTGTATCTATCATAGGTAGTTCGGGAAGCGGAAAGTCAACACTTCTAAATCTCTTAGGAGGTCTCGACAGGCCAACATCAGGAGATGTTATGCTGGACGGCAAAGCTATTTTTGAAATGGATGATGAGGCACTTACGATATTCAGAAGACGAAAGATAGGATTTGTCTTCCAGAATTACAATCTGGTGCCGATATTAAATGTGTACGAGAATATAGTGCTTCCGATCGAGCTGGATGGAACGAAGATAGACACTGCGTATGTAGATAAAATTATGGATGTGCTCGGCTTATCGGAAAAGAAATTTTCCATGCCTAACCAGCTGTCAGGAGGCCAGCAGCAGAGGGTTGCGATAGCCAGAGCGCTGGCAGCAAAACCTTCTATCATATTGGCTGATGAGCCGACAGGCAATCTGGACAGCAAGACCAGCATGGATGTCATTGCACTGTTAAAGCTGACTGGTAAAGAGTTTGCACAGACGATAGTGATGATCACTCATAATGAAGAGATAGCAACCATGGCAGACCAGATGATACGGATAGAAGATGGCAGGATCTTCTCAGCAGGAGTACCAGATGGGGGTGAGAAGGATGCTTAGAAACAATAATCAGGCGGCGGTGAGCAGGATATATCACCGCATGTTAAAGCAGAACAAAGTGCGAAATGTAATTGTTATTCTGGCGATCGTTCTCACAACATTTATGTTCACGGCTGTATTTACATTGGGATTTTCCGTAGCTAAAAATCTTAACCAGATGCAGCTCAGACTTCAGGGAACAAGATCTTCTATATATATGGAGCATCCATCTGAAGGTCAGATAAATGATATAAAGTCCTGTCCGTCACTTCTTGCGGCGGGAATACAGATTGATGCACAGACGGTAAGCACGGAATCAGGCAAGTACAGTTATCTGCTTCAGTATGATGATGACACGGAATTTAATGAGAATCTGAAACCTGCTATAACCGATATAAATGGCAGTTATCCGAAGGAAGAGAATGAGATAATGCTCACAAAGCAGATGCTTGACAATATGGGTATCACGTCGCCAAAGGTAGGTCAGAATGTTACTTTGGTGATGGATGGTGAGAGGAAAAATTTTGTGCTCTCAGGCTGGTACACAGGATTTGCCAAGAGCAGCGTATGCCTGGTGTCAAAGAAATATGTGGATTCCCAGGGAATAGATATGCAGAAGGATGGACGTGTCAGTATCTCCGCAAAGGAGGGCAAGGGTGATAAACTCCAAGATGAACTTGAGAAGAATGTTACTTTGAGACAGGACCAGAAGTTTGACGTGAAATATGATGTTCAGTCTGAAAATGGTTCAAACCGTGTTTTTATAGCTATAAGTATAGGCATTATAGCTCTTATGATACTCCTTAGTGGATATCTTCTTATATATAATGTAATGTACATATCTGTTACAAAGGATATAAGATTCTATGGAATGCTGAAGACCATCGGAGCCACGATGTCCCAGATACAGAAGATAGTGAAAAAACAGGCACTATATCTGGCTTGTATAGGAATTCCGATGGGTGTACTCCTTGGAACGGCGGTGTCATTTGGCGTTGTTCCTCTTGCTATGAACATGCTGTCGGTAGACAGGGAAGCTGCACTTTCATCGGCGGTCAGTTTCAATCCGGGAATATATGTATTTTCCGTGGTATTTGCATTTGCAACTGTATTTATAAGTGCAAGGAAACCGGCAAAATATGCCGGGAAGATATCTGCAATCGATGCTATGAAATATGCTGGAAATATATCGGGAACAAGATATAAGTCCACCAGTGGAGGAAGGCCCTGGAAGATGGCATGGAGGAATGTGTTTCGTGAAAAAAAGAGAAGTATACTTGTGTTCGCATCAATATTCATGGGTTCAGTTACATTTCTGTGTGTGAATACATTTATATCATGCATGGATGCGGACAGTTATATAGAGCACTATATTCACAATGATTATGTGCTATATGGCGACGGAGAATCAGATAACTCTAAGCCTCAGGCGACCATGGCAGATATCGCGGATCAGATGCGAAACATTCCGGGTATGGGTACTGTAGAGGTGGACAGAAGCGCAAATGTAAGACTGCCATTTGATGCTGAACTTTATGCACCGTTTATTGAGACCGAGGATGACCCGGAATCTCTTGCGACATTTTATGAGACAACGACCAACAGTGAGGCACAGTATGGGGCACCGCTGATATCGGTCAATTCAGATATGATAAAGCTCTACAACAAAACTGCCAGACAGAAGATTGATATAGATGCATTCGAAAAAGGAGAGGTATGTCTGATAGGTTATGTAGATTCCATATCAGCGTCGGAGCGGATGACGGATAAGACTCTGACACTTGTAAATGACCAGACGGGCAGGAAGAGACAGATCTCAGTCGGTGCAGCCATGATGAGGACAGAGCAGTCAGCAATCACCGCCGGATACTACTGGGTACTTGGTGGAGCTCCGGAGGCGATATTTGTGAGTGATGCGGTAATGGATGATCTGTTTCCGGATGCGGAGATCTCATGCATCATTGCGGATGCGGAGAAAGGAAAAGAAACAGAAGTGACACCATATGTACAGCGCATCGTAAAGGAAAATCCAATCATAGCCGGGAGTGATATCAAGTCGGTGGAGGGCTCGGAATTCAAGAAGTCTATGCTGTCGCTTGAGGTGATAGGTGGTGGAATGTCGATCATATTGATACTTATCGGAGTGGTGAATTATATCAATGTCATGATCACCGGTGTATATACGAGAAAACTGGAACTGGCAGTGCTTGAGAGCGTTGGAATGACAAAGAGGCAGATACGTAATATGCTTATGTACGAGGGCATGTTTTATGGTATTATAACAACAGTACTTATTGTGACGCTTGGAAGCCTTATGATGTATGGAGCTGGCCGGCTAAGTGTGAATATAGCTGATTATGCAGTATTTCATTATCCGTATGCACTTGTTGCCGGAGTCGTTGTTGTGCTGTTTGCTATATGCATTGTGGTTCCGGCGATGGTGTTCAGACTTGTGACAAAAGATACGGTGACAAGCCGGCTGAGAGAAGCATCATAGATATTGGGCAGACCGGGAGTCATGAAAATGATATGGAATCAGCATGTAATTGATAGGAGAAAGTATGAAACGTATTTTGGTCGTGGAGGATGATGTGATCATATGTGGAGGTGTGAAGCTATTCCTTGAAAAGAGGGGATACGAAGTTGAAACTGCGTACTCATGCAAGGAGGCGGATGGCTGTCTGGAACATGGCTTCGATCTGATATTGCTTGACAGAAACCTTCCCGATGGAAGGGGCCTTGACTACTGTAGAGAACTGAGAAAAAGCACAAAGGTCCCGATCATCTTCCTCACGGCAAGAGATACGGAGGCTGATATGATAGAGGGGTTCCGGGCCGGCTGCGATGACTATATAGCGAAGCCGTTTTCCATGGAACTTCTGTATCAGCGGATAGAGGCAGTCCTTCGAAGAAGTGAAAATGCATCGGATGGGGTAAAGCGCGAACGTTTTCATTATGGAGATATGAGTGTTGACTTTGAACGGATGCAGGTGTACATATCGGATGAACCTGTAAAGCTGTCCGTTACGGAATACAGGATACTGGAACTGCTGATAAAAAATAAGGGGCGCGTTCTCACAAGGGATATGATCATACAGAAGATTTGGGATGACAATGAAAATTATGTGGATGAGAACACGCTGAATGTGCATATCAGAAGACTGCGTCAGAAGATAGAAAAGGATGCCGGCAATCCGGAGTACGTGATCACGGTGTTTGGAATTGGATATACATTTGGCGAGACATAGGCATGGGTAGATAACAGAGATAATATGGATAAATATATTGAAAACTATGGTAAATATACGAAGAGAGTGAGGATGCTGTATGTATGCTCACTTCTTTTGTTTGTGTTTTTAGCAGTATTTGAGTATGTATGTTCAGGAAAAATACTTGCGGTCATAGGTGCACTGGCGTGTGGTGTAGTTATGTTTGTTGTCATAAAGTTGCTGCAGAAGGCGGATGATGACTTTATTTCGGAGGTCGTGGCAGCTATGTCGGATCTTCTGGACAATCTCTCTGAGCTGAAACGGCAGCAGGTATTTCCGGAAAATGATGACTCGCTGGTATCAAGGCTGCAGAGCAAGGTTGACAAGATAATCGATGCGCTGAAGCTTCAGAATTCCAGAGAGAGGCTGGAGCATGAGAATATTAAGGGGCTGGTATCAGATCTTTCCCATCAACTGAAGACGCCAATATCGAACCTGAGGATGTACACGGATTTTCTGAAAAATCCGGATATAAGTGATGATGAGCGTACTCAGTACTTGCAAGTCCTTGAACTGGCGGTGGATCGCTTGTCATTTCTTTCGGAGAGTATGATAAAGGTATCCAGACTGGAAAGCGGACTTATCAATCTCGATGTGAAAAGCCAGAGTATAAATGACACTGTGCTGCAGGCAGTGAAAGATGTATATGTGAGTGCGAAAAACGCCGGTATAACTATCAGATATGATGAACAGGTGAAATGTGATATACAGCATGACAGAAGATGGACTGCGGAAGCGTGTTTCAATCTTTTGGATAATGCGATAAAATACGGAAAAACTGGAAGTGAGATAGTCCTGTCGGTCAGAAAACTAGGGCTCACGGTTGAAATCAGTGTGACAGATGAGAATGAACCAATAGGAGAGGATGAGCGTACACATATATTTGAGAGGTTTTACCGTGGCAGAAATTCCGGTGACAATGATGGTGTTGGAATAGGCCTTTATCTGTCAAGGGAGATCATAGAAAAACAGGGCGGAATGTTAAGTGTTATTCCCCAAAAGGGTGGTAACAAGTTCGTGATCGTGCTGCAGATCCGATGAATGGAATAATGGCATGATTATATATAAAGGAGTACATATGATTTACACATACCCGGATTATTATAAGAAATTCAGCTGCATAGCGGACAAATGCCCGGACACATGCTGCGGCAAATGGCAGATAGTGATAGATGATGATTCGTTGGAAAAATATGAGGATTATAATGGTGAGTACAGGGATGAGCTGCGCTGCAAGGTAAATTGGAAAGAAGGCGTTTTCAGACACGGCAGAAGTGGAAAGTGTGCATTTCTGCGGGATGATATGCTGTGTGACATGTATATACATATGGGTAAGGAAAGCCTTTGTACCACCTGCAGGGAATATCCGAGACATACGGAGGAATTCGAGAATGTGCGCGAGGTTTCGTTATCACTTTCATGTCCTGAGGTGGCACGTATACTGATGAACATCACGGATAAGGTTACATTTGTGACTGAGGAGGATGACGAGGACGAGGCGTTCGATGACTTTGATTATTTCCTGTACTCGAATCTTGAGGATATAAGGGAGGAGATTCTGAAGATCATTCAGGACAGAAACACAGATATCCGTGATCGTGTCAGGAGAGTTCTTCAGATTGGCGCGTCGGCACAGAGACACTATGATGAGGGCGACCTTGTCATGTGGGATGAGTGTGAGGAGCAGGATAAGCCGGAGATCCACGGAGAACATGAAGAGTATATGTTACTTCAGAAACAGGCTATGTTTCTCATCGAAGATCTTGAACTCCTGTATGATGACTGGGATGATGTGCTCATTGAGTCGCAAGAGCTTTTGTTTGGTGGGGGCGAGGAAACATTTACGGAGAATCGGAGACTGTTTGAAGCTTGGTGGAGAAGTAACTGCGAGGTTACAGGATGTCATCTTGGACAGAAATCGGATATTGCTGAGAGTGTTGTGACTGAGGACAATGTGATCGAGGGTGAGCATCGCATGACGATGGACATATTCCTTGAACAGATCATAGTCTACTTCATCTCGATATATCTTCTCGGCGCAGTGTACGACGATAATATATCCGGCAAGGTAAACGCATGCGTCGGACATGCGGTTGAACTCTATATGCTGCTCATGGCTAGATGGCTCAGAAATGGTGAGACTTTGTCGGCGGATGATCTCATAGAGCTCTCTTACAGATATTCCAGGGAGATAGAGCATTCGGACGAGAATCTTGAACAGGTTGAGGTGCTTGACTGGTTTGATCTGTAGTTATATCTTCTCAAGATCCTTATACTGCTCCAGTGCAGGACTCTCGTCGCCGACATACCAGTAGTCGCAGCAATCCCCGCCAAGAGCCTCGATCTGTGTACGGATCAGGCGGGCGTGCATGAATTCCGCAAGGTAGTGGTCAGTTCTGCACAGATATGGGAGCAGGTCCGCATAGCCATGCTCCTTTGCATGCTTGGCTATAGGGCATCCGACTAGGTGGAAGCAGAACCCTTCTGTCCTTCCATCCGGGTTGATCTGAACCTTCCAGCTATCCATCCACTCGCCTTTTGCCTGGTGTTCTTTTTGCATCTTGTTGAATTTAACATAAGTCTTTTCAAATAGCTTGTATGGCCAGTTGCTCCTGTTGCCATTCACTATTTTTCCGAGAAATTTCATCTTTTCGGCGGCGTCCCGTTTGATGGTGAGAAGAACCTCGCCGTCAAGCCTGTGGTCGCTTGCCTCATAGAATGATACAATGGTAAACCAGTCATACATGTTGGTCGCCATCATGTTCTTGCCGAGATCCGGCATGTCCTTGCGCATGAATTCCCTGTAATATTCATCAGCCTTTTTGAATATACCATCCGCCTCGGACGAAAGATTCTCTTTGCAGTATTTTTTATAGAGCTTTGCATAGCTCGATACTGAATATGCCCGTTTCATCTTATTTACCTCCCATAACCTGATGGCAGCCCATCAGAATCCGCAGTGATGGGGCTGACAGATCCAACCAAACTATTTGGTTAGAGCATACTAACTGAGTAAATTTTATCATATATATGGTGGAAGCACAATTCTTGAATATTATCTATAGCCTGTCTCTTATAC
>ERZ1027050.402-NODE-402-length-14813-cov-7.641347_pt1 | contig 14813 bp, 10 predicted proteins | sample MGYA00519285_ERZ1027050 | MGnify/ENA primary metagenome ERZ1027050 (study PRJEB26926, sample SAMN06164600) | human gut metagenome | biome: ENVO:00009003; feature: ENVO:2100002; material: ENVO:00002003 | host: Homo sapiens | place: USA | collected 2012 ... | reverse complement strand
AATACTCTGCGTACACATTCTTTGTCTTCTCGGTGACAGCATCTCCGTTCATATCTAATCCTGACAGATATGAATCAATGCTGTTTATAGCCTCTCTGTAATAAGCTACCTGTTCAACAGGATCGCTCTCCTTCTCTGCAAGATATGTGTAGACTGAACACAGGATCGCTGAGTACTGACCGCTGTAATAGTTAACTCCTCTCTCCTCTGGGAACTCCTTTGAGAGGACAGTTGCGTTGTCGTTCAGCTTGTCGCTCGCCTCCTGCAACAGTTCTATCGTTCTGTTCGCAAGCTCCTCATCGCTTGAAAGCTTATCTACATATATAGTTGCTATATTAAGGTAATTGACATATTTGTATGTATTTGTATCGTCTATGTTGTCGCTGTTGTACTGCTGAAAGTCAAATACTTCCTGCTTACTGTCATTGAAATCGGCTGTCTTGTTTATCTTGTTATCGCATATAGCCTCATAGTATTTTGCCTGTTTTACATCATTTGCAAAGTTTTCCGTATCTCCTACCATATTAAAGTACTTTCTCGCAGCACTATAATCCGGTACCTCATTAAAATACAGAAGGGCTATCTCATATTTGACATCATCCTTTACCTTGTCAATGTTCCTCAAGGCAAACTTGATTCCCTTTTCCGCCGGTGTCTCTGTACCCGTTCCTGTAGCCACATCCTCATCCGTGTAATAGTAGGCATATGTGTCCATATATCCTATATACGCCTCTGATGCTGTAGGATCAATGTCCACAGCCGCTTTATAACATTCAAATGCCTTGTTGTAGTCGCTCGAATCGACCGCGTCCTCTGCTTCCGCTATCTTGTTGTTATAATCCTGCTCCTTCAGCTGTCCCTTCTTGACTCCGCCAAATATCGCACAACATCCGGACAATATAGAAAGTCCCGCCATCGTTGCAAATACTGCAACTTTTCTCTTTGCCTTTGCCTTGAATTCGTTGTCAAGCTCATTGTAATGATCCAGCGCATACAAAAGCTCTGAACACGACTGATATCTGTCCTCCGGGCTAGGCTGACAGCATTTTATTATTATCTGCTCAAATCCTGACGAGAGCGTTGGATTCCACTGTCTGATAGGTTTTATCTCATATGGAGGCTCACATGGATTCTTACCCGTTACCAAATGATACAACGTAGCACCCAGATTATATATATCGGTTCTTGCATCCGTATTGTATATACCTCGTCCCTGGGAATCTCCGAACTGCTCAGGTGCTGCATATCCTCTGGTTCCAAGAGCTGTGGTATCAGCATTGTTCTCAACGATATATTCCTTTGCCGTTCCAAAGTCTATAAGCTTTACCGAACCATCAGGTTTAAGCATTACATTTGACGGTTTCATATCCCTGTATATTATAGGTGGATTCATGGAATGAAGATAATCCAGTGCACTCGCTAGGGCTCTGCCCCACTCTATGACCTTGTTCTGATCCTGTGCGCCCTCAGCCTTGAGCACATCGCTGAGAGGTTTTCCCTCGACAAAATCCATCACTACATATATCGTACCGTTTTCGTTTATAATATCGACGATACGCGGAAGAACCGGATGGTCGACATCTTTGAGTATGTTGGCCTCCCTCTCCAGACTTTTCAAGAGAGTTGCCGTACTTTTGGAGCCGTCATTTTTAATCTCCTTGACTGCCCACTGCTTATTAAGTCGGTTATCCATAGCGAGATAGACTATCGACATTCCGCCCTGTCCGACTTTTTTTAGTATTTCGTATTTCCCATCTAATACTGTTCCTAATTCTGTCATCTTATCTCCCCATTATTCCGTTTTAATAAGAACCACTGTGATATTGTCTGTTTCTTTTCTGTACTTAACCAGCTCTGTGAGGAACTTACATCCGTCCTCCATCTCTGCCTCTGTTCCACATGCTGCCGGCCCGATCTTACTCATTATCTCATCGTTTGAGATCTTATGTCTGAATCCGTCTGAACAGATCATGTATGTTGCACCCGCCTGGATATCTCCAGCCACAAAGTCCGGCTCAACAACCGGCGATGCACCTATGCACTGGAGAAGAACGCTTCTTCGGCTATCCGTCTCTGCCTGCTCCGGTGTAAGCCTACCAGCTGCTATCTCCCTTGCAACCAGAGTCTGGTCAGCTGTGAGCTGCTGCACGGTCGAGCTCATCTGATATATACGGCTGTCTCCCACATGTACTATGTAATATCTGCCTCTGTACATCAGGATTGCCGATATTGTTGTTCCAAGCATTATTCCATTCTGTTCACCATATGCCTTTATCTTCTCATTCATGTCCACGGCAAGGTGAAGCCACTGATATTTCAATGCTCCCTCACTGAAGCTCTCATTTTTTACCATCTCGGCGAACTGCTGGTCAAACCAATTGCAAAACGCACATATAACTTCTTTGCTGGCGACCTCCCCTTTTGCCAGTCCTCCCATACCGTCACATACAAGTGAGAACAAGGCCTGTCCGTCCGGTGTCTCTGCAATCTTTATTGCAAGCGAATCCTGATTGGTCTTTTTCTTGATTCCCACATCTGTATTGTATACTGCACTAAATCTCATCACAGCTCTCCTTCCAAATATACATTCTAATTATTGGTGACAAGACTATCTTACATGATATACAAATTCTTCATTGCCCAATAAAACAACTACACCATTTGTAAGGAATCTCTTTTCCCCTTCATTTAATCTTTGTCCGTTTATATATGTTCCGTTCGTTGAGTTATTGTCACTGATAAAACATACTCCTCTGTCTTTGACTATCACACAATGTACTCTACTTATATCTGTGTTGTCAGAGATCGCATAATCTACTTCGGAAGCCTTACGTCCAATCTTGAATTCTGCCTTATCAATATTTATTCTCTCACCGGTCCTCATTCTGATGAAATATGGAGCAGGGCCTTCCTCAAACGGCATTCCCATTGGCACTGCCGATGATACCGGTGTTCCGCCAAACTGATTATTCATCTCAGGCATCGGTGGCATCGGCGCTCCGCCAAATGGATTGCCCATCTCTGGCATCGGTACTCCGCTAAATGGATTGCCCATCTCTGACATCGGCGGTACCGGTGCTCCACCAATCAGATTATCTGTAACTGGCTGCTCCGATGTCTCCTCTGTATTCTCATTCTCTTTATCTTCAGCTACCCTGTTCTCTGGCGCCTGCTCAATCGGATTTTCCATCGGTGATACCGGTACTCCGCCAGATAGATTGCCCGTTGGCGGCACTGGTACTCCACCAAATGGATTGCCCATCTCTGGCATCGACGGTATTGGGGCTTCGCCAAATGGTTTCTCCATCTTTGGCTGATCCTGTATCTCCCTATCCTCTTCAGCGCCTTTATTCTCTTCGGCGCCTTTATTCTCTTCTACATCCTCTTTCTCAGCATCTTTAACCTCTGGCATCGTCTCAAACGGATTGCCCATCGGTGGCACTGGTGCTCCACCAAGCGGATTGCTCATTGGTGGTACATTTTCGTTCATCGGCATTCCGTTTGGTCCCATCGGCGGCATACCTCCATTCATCGGCATTCCGTTTGGTCCCATCGGCGGCACTCCTCCATTCATCGGCATTCCGTTTGGTCCCATCAGCGGCACTCCCCCATTCATCGGCATTCCGTTTGGTCCCATCGGCGGCATACCTCCATTCACCGGCATTCCATTTGGTCCCATCGGCGGCACTCCTCCGTTCATCGGCATTCCGTTTGGTCCCATCGGCGGCATACCTCCGTTCATCGGCATTCCGTTTGGTCCCATCGGCGGCATACCTCCATTCATCGGCATTCCGTTTGGTCCCATTGGCGGCATACCTCCATTCATCGGCATTCCGTTTGATCCCATCGGTGGCACTCCTCCGTTCACCGGCATTCCGTTCGGTCCCATCGGTGGCATACCTCCGTTCACCGGCATTCCGTTTGATCCCATCGGTGGCATACCTCCGTTCATTCTGGCATTATTTCTCATAACCCCAAGACGGCTTACCTTTGGAGACGGTACATCAGAACGGAGTATATGGCTGTTCCCGCTGGTTGCAAACGCATCATCTGCTACCTTTTTTCTTCCGGCAACAGGGACACTAGCGCCCATCTCCACAAAAAGATCGATCACTTTATTTTTCATGTCGGAACTTGAAAATGTTCCCGGCACATTAGTCAGGTTTATAAGTCTGGCAACATAATTATCACCGTCATTCTCCGAATATGTGGCGTCAACGATTATCGTCTTTATGAGGTTTCTGACCTCATTCATATCCGTGGCTTCTTTATTCACTGGAGCAACGATAAATCCCACATCATAAGTCTCTGGTGAAACGAAAATATGCTGAATATCCTTTGCCACAAAACTCAGAGAAACCATTCCCTTTCCAAACGACTCAAGCCCATCTAACACATTGTAAATCACTGTAAGCATCTCTTTCTTGCCGACAGCAGACCTGAGGATCTCTGGCAAAGGCTTCATATGATCTATATCATACTCAAACACTCTCACCCCACCATTTTCCTGCATATTACAAAGTATCATCTGTGGAAACTGTCCGCTCCTGCTCATATCGTAAACCTTGGCATCGACGACATCGTCAACGTCCAGGCAATAATTTACTTTATATGTATCCCCCATAGGTACTACAGTTATCTTCTCTCTATTCATTCTATTTTTACCCCCTTTAGTAAACACCAAAAGCAGGTATTACTACCTGCTCTTTTCCCACCTCTGTGGGCTGTGTATATTAACTTAATTTGAAAATGAAATCCTCACCGCCGATACTTATCATGGCATCATTTGAAAGCTTCATCTCACCATTATCATCAAGTCTCTGTCCGTTCAGATATGTACCATTGGTCGTCTTGTTATCCTTCAGGTAACATCCATCCTCTCTCTGGTAGATTATAATGTGAACCTTGCTTATCGCACCGTTACCGCCAACATGATAATCAACTCCACGACCAGCCTTGCCTATCTTGAATACGGCCTTATTGATCATAACCCTCTCGCCAGTGTTGACTCTGACTATATAAGGCATAGCCTTAGGAACTCCCTTTGAAACTGCTGCAGCAACCTCTGAGTCGCTATCCTTTACGACATTCATTCCGCCCGTAAGCTCAACTGTGCTACCAGTTCCCTTCTTCTCCTCGGTCTCCACCTTTGATGTGACAGGATCCATATTAGTCTCAGGTTCAACTGCCTCACCATTCATATACTGAGGAGCTGTTATCTGCTCAGTAGGATTGTCTATTCTGCTTTCCTCCGCATCGACAACCGCCTTCTGAATTATCTTAGCTCTGTTTATCTTGATATTCTTGACCACTGGTGGATTGTCCATGACCTCATCCGTGGATATCAGAACAGGTATCTGTTCCTCCTGCCGCTCAAGTTCAACTTCCATGACTCCATCTGTGGTCTGAGCAACCTCTGTCAGACTAGACTGTGTTTTCGGCTCCTGTGGCTCCGGCACCTCCACATCAGATGTAAGCGCCTCTGTGTAATCCGAATCGTCATCAACGTTCTCCGTCTCAAGATCATCAAATACACTGTCGTCAAACACTGACATATCTATGCCATCTGATACCGACTTCCCCTCTTCCTGCTTCTCTGAATCATCAAAGGTCAGATCCTTAAACAGACTGTCAACATCTGCTACTGTGTCATCCTCTTCCTCTGAGCCATCATCCTCACCAAATGACACATCCTTGTACTCTGGCAGATCATCCATGCTTGTATCAGGCGATGTGTCGACTGTAGACTGTGATACAGATATATCACCATCTATATCTAAAAACTTTTCTTCAACCTGCATACCTGCAGATTCCATAAGTTCTGTAAGCTGCGAATAAAAATTTCTCACGGTAAACTTATCTGTATTTAAAAGGTTCAGCAGTCTTGCAACATAGTTGCAGTCTTCACTATCGTCATACTTTACGCTTGTAAGTATATCCTTTACAAATGTTCTAAATTCTGCATTTATATTTGCATCGGCTTCAACTGGAACACAAAGCATTCCGACATCATATGTAACAGGATTAACATACGTAAATCCTTTATGTAATATGACATAAGAAGCAGGGATTCCAAGATCACGAAGATTGACTATTCCTGAAGCTACCCCTCTGACTATCCCCAATATCTTCTCGGCATTTACTGTATTAGAAAGGAGTGCGTCTACCGTTGTCCTGCCTGTAACATTATATGTAAGATAATCATTCTCATCATCCTCTTCATAAATGATATCTATGAGTTCTGGAATCTTGTTCTCCTCCAGATAATCCAGCAATTCTTCATCAAACTCACAATCATCATTAAGAATATATGACAAATATTTCTCAGAGCCGATATTTCTTACTTTGAAACTTACTTTTCTCATCAAATATTCCTCCTATCGCACCTCCAAAAGCGCATAACTCGATGCATAAAAACCCAAAAGGGTACATACTCTTTTATTATATATAATAAACTTATATATCGCAAGCAGTTTATACCCTTTTGGAAAAATAACGACTATATTTTATTGTATATTTTCTTGCTTCTACACTCTTTGGAAACTACTCTCCATCACCCTCACTCTCTTTCTCAGCCTTTGCAGCGTCCGCCTTCTCTATATCAGCAAGATGTCCCTCATAAGTTTCATTGAATATACATGCGCCCTCACTCTCATCTGAAGTCAGATAGTAGAGATAATTGTGATGTTCCGCGTTAAGAACCCCTTCTATTGAAGTCTGTCCAGGATTACATATTGGGCCTACCGGAAGTCCCGTATACTTATAAGTATTATATGGTGAGTCAACCTCAAGATCATCATACGACAGTTCAGCCTTATCGTACTGTCCATCAGTAACAACATAGAGTACTGACGGATCCACCTGAAGCGGCATATCCTGATTAAGTCGGTTGAGGAATACTCCAGCAACCTTCGGTCTGTCTGAATCAAGTTTGCACTCTTTTTCAACGATTGATGCCATTGTGAGAACTTCAAAGTCTGTAAAGCCCATATCCTCGGCTTTCTTCTTGTACTCATCTGTATATATACTGTTAAACTTATCTATCATATCCTGTATGAGATCCTTGGCTGTCATATTCTCGTATATATCGTATGTAGCAGGAAACAGAAATCCCTGAAGAGCGTATTTAACTTCTGTCGATGGTATTTCAAATGGGTATTCAAAGTCTCCTGATCTGCACTCAGTAAGGAACTCATCCGCAGTACAAAAACCCTTTTCCTCACATCTATCAGCTATCTGTTCAACCGTAAATCCCTCCGGTACAGTGATTGTATACAACACCTCTCTGGTAGACTCTACATAACAAAGAGTTTTTATCATATCCAATGTCGACATACTTGAATTAAGCGTATATGTTCCTGGCTGCAGGCTTCCACTATACTGGGAACCTGTCATTCTGAGCTGAAACGCAAGCTTGTACTTTATAAGGCCTGCCTCCTTCAACATTCCAGCTGCCTCCTTGACCGTAGTATCCTCAGGGATCGTGATCTCTATATTCTCTCCGACCTCCCCGCCTTCTGTACCTTCGTATTCTCTCATAAAACCGGTGTACGTGTCCTTGATCTTATGAACGCCAACCACCACCACACACACTGCAATGGCAATGATTATTATCGGTCTTACAATATTTCTCCAATCCATTTTTCTCTCCTTCTTGTTTTTTTCATTTGCCTGTTTATATAAGTGATGTTATCATAACCATATCTCAATGAAGAAAGGAATGATATAATTGGCAAATCCTATAGTTACTATTACTATGGAAAATGGTGATGTCATGAAAGCTGAGCTTTATCCTGACATTGCACCTAATACTGTAAACAACTTCATCTCTCTCGTAAAGAATGGCTTCTATGACGAAGTTATCTTCCATCGTGTCATAAAAGGCTTCATGATACAGGGTGGAGATCCTCAGGGAATCGGCATCGGCGGTCCTGGATATTCCATCAAAGGAGAATTCGCACAGAACGGTTTCAAGAATGATCTGGCACACACGCCAGGTGTCCTCTCTATGGCTCGTTCAATGATGCCTGACTCAGCAGGTTCACAGTTCTTTATCATGCACAAGGCAGCTCCACATCTGGACGGTGCCTATGCAGCCTTTGGCAAGGTTATCGAGGGACTTGACATTGTAGACAAGATTGCAAATGTACCAACTGACTACAACGACAAGCCTAGGGTTGAACAGAAGATGAAGACTGTAACAGTCGACACCTTCGGTGTAGACTACCCTGAACCAGAAAAGGCTTAATCGAAATTATTATAAACCATATACTGGAATTTGAAAATAACAATAATTTTATATTACACAAATTTAAAGACTGACTATACTCCCAAATGAGCACAGTCAGTCTTTTTTCTTCTATATGTTCATAACAGTGCTACCGTATCACATGTAGATTTTTTCTTCCATTTGCGGTACAATACTCTGCAGAGGGGATTCATAATTTTTATTCGAAGGAGTTTCCCATGTTACATCCAGCTATAGATCTGGCGTGCTTTGCTCTGGAAGCAGTCGTTGACATCATTATGTTTTCAGCTTTACTGGGACTCAGGTTTCGGAATCTGAGGCATCCCATCGCAGGCTTATCCATGTATTTTATCTGTGGCAATCTTATCGGCTACATTTTCCCCAACGCATTTGGCTGGGTAGCTTTATGCCTGTTATCCTATCTGGCAATGCTGTATATGACCAAGGCCTCACCATTTTATACGTTGGTAGCATATATTATCTCCTACCTGTACAATGCTTTCTGCGAGGATTTCTTCTTCATGGCGTTCTCCAAGATTGGTATACAGAATGAGAATATAATCGCCCTGGGAAGTTCAATATTACTTTTCCTCATCGCGCCTGTCATCTGTCATTTTGTGCCGCTTCACAGATGCTTCAGCTATATTATAAAGGGAAGTGCATTGACCAGATTCCTTCTGCTGCATCTGTTCGCCATATACATCATTGAGACCGGCCTGTACAAATACAGTTCAACTGATATCTCATCATATATTCCTTACATAGCTTCATTTGTGGTAATAATTGTCATAACCGATATTGTACTGCTCCATCAGCAGCGAACGATAAGCAGGCAGCAGCACGACCTTGCCAGCTACGAAACATACCAGCCTATGATGACGGATCTTATACAGGATATACTTGGCAGACAGCACGATTTCAACAATCATCTCGCCGCCATCAATATGCTTCCTTATGCCTATAAAGATTATGACTCTCTGGTCAGCGCCCTGGCAGACTACTCGGCAAATATCGTCTCAGACTACAGAGATACCGAGCTTCTGAAGATCAACATGCCTATCGTTGCGGGTTTTATACACAGTAAGATGATCATTGCGGACAGGCTCGGCATAATGCTTGATATAACAATAAAAAATCATGACCTTGTGAGTGCCATGCCTGAATACGATATCATCCGTGTTGCAGGAATCCTTATAGATAACGCACTCGAAGCCTCACAGAGAACCGACACGGTCCGTCTGACTCTCGGAAGCAGTGATGGAAAGATTGAGATTGAGACTCTCAACAAGGGACAGCAGCTCACGCACGAGCACAGGCAGCAGATGTTTGATGCAGGATATACCAGCAAGCAATCCAACAGAAAGCTGCACGGCTACGGGCTGGCAAACCTGAAAAAGCTTGTTGCCCAGTACAATGGGCAGATTTGTCTCGATAATCAGCAGATAGACGGCGTGACGTATATACATTTTGATGTGCGCGTATAACAATATAAAAGCCAGACACGGACGATCCACGTCATAAATACAAATGACTTATATCCCGTCCATGTCTGGCTTTTATACTTTTGTTCTATATTGCGCTGTTTCTGCTTTTTTCTATCTTACAGCTCTACATCCCAGAAATCATTGATGGTTGCGAAGTAATCCTCCGGTGTCTCTGCACGGCGGATAAGCCTCCATGATCCGTCTGGTCTGAGCAGGACCTCTGCTGACTTAAGCTTTCCATTGTAATTGTATCCCATGGCAAATCCATGAGCTCCTGTATCGTGGATGACAAGGATATCTCCCATGTCGATCTTTGGAAGCATTCTGTCTATAGCGAACTTGTCATTGTTCTCACACAGTGAACCTGTCACATCATACTTGTGATCACATGGCTCATTCTCTTTGCCGAGAACTGTGATGTGGTGATATGCACCATACATAGCAGGTCTCATGAGGTTGACTGCACATGCGTCCACGCCAATGTACTCCTTGTGTGTGTGCTTCTCATGGATGGCTGTTGTAACCAGGTGTCCGTAAGGTGCCAGCATGAAACGTCCAAGCTCTGTGAAGATAGCTACATCACCCATGCCTGCTGGTACAAGCACTTCCTCATATACCTTTCTGACGCCCTCGCCGATGACCATGATGTCATTTGGCTCTTTATCCGGTGTATATGGAATTCCAACTCCGCCTGACAGGTTGATGAAGTCAAGCTTGACGCCTGTCTTCTCCTTGATCTCAACTGCTGTCTCGAATAGAATCTTGGCAAGTGTTGGATAGTATTCATTTGTCACTGTATTGCTGGCAAGGAAGGCATGCATTCCGAATCTCTTCACGCCCTTTGCCTTGAGGATCTTGTATGCCTCGATGATCTGATCCTTTGTCATACCATACTTTGCATCACCAGGGTTGTCCATGATGGTTGTTGATATAGAGAACTTTCCGCCCGGATTGAATCTGCAGCAGATCTTCTCTGGAATTCCTGCTGACTTCTCCAGGAAATCAATGTGTGTGAAATCGTCAAGATTGATGGTTGCGTTCAGCTTCTTTGCAAGCACGAATTCTTCGGCAGGGGTGTCATTGGACGAGAACATGATCTCATCGCCCTTAAATCCCATCTTGTCTGACATCATAAGCTCTGTCAGTGATGAACAGTCAGTTCCGCAGCCCTCTTCCTTGAGGATCTTGAGTATTGTTGGGTTTGGAGTAGCCTTTACAGCGAAATACTCCTTGAATCCTTTATTCCATGAAAACGCCTTGTAAAGCTTTCGCGCATTCTCTCTGATTCCTTTTTCATCGTAAATGTGAAATGGTGTAGGGATCTCCTTGATGATCTCCTCCGCCTTTGCCTTTGTAATAAATGGTGTCTTCATCTTTTTTCCTTTCTGTCCTTTCCTGCATACTATGCGTTGTTCTCCGCTGCGACAAGGTTCTCACTCTTGTGCATCCTACGGAGAAGTGGCTTTTCTATCTTACCTGTAGCATTTCTCGGAACGTGCTCAAATATGATCTTCCTTGGCCTCTTGTATCTTGGAAGTTCTTTACAGAACTCGTTGATCTCTTCCTCTGTGCAGGTCATGCCATCCTTTACCTCTATGATGGCCGCTGTGATCTCTCCGAGACGGGCATCTGCGATACCGATAACCGCAACGTCCTTGATCTTCTCATATTTGCTGAGGAAGTTCTCTATCTGTACAGGGTAGATATTCTCTCCACCACTGATTATAACATCTTTCTTTCTATCTACAAGATAAATAAATCCATCTTCGTCCTGCATAGCCATATCTCCCGTGTACAGCCAGCCATCCTTCAGGCACTCCTCTGTCGCCTTTGGATTCTTGTAATAGCAGGTCATGACACCAGGTCCCTTGAGGATAAGCTCGCCGACTGCGCCCTGCTCAACCTCTGTTCCGTCCTCATTCACGATCTTCGCCTGCCAGCCATAGCCCGGCACGCCTATAGCTCCGACCTTATGTATGTTCTCTACTCCCAAATGTACAGCGCCCGGTCCGATGGACTCTGAAAGACCATAGTTCGTGTCGTACTGATGGTTAGGGAATATCTCTTTCCATTTCTTTATAAGACTCTGTGGTACTGGCTGTGCTCCAATGTGCATCAGTCTCCACTGTGACAGCTCGTAATCCTCCAGATGTACATCGCCGTTCTCTATGGCGAGCAGTATATCCTGAGCCCATGGTACAAGAAGCCATACTATAGTACACTTCTCATCACTTACAGTCTGAAGTATAGTCTTTGCGCTTACTCCCTTGAGCAGAACTGCCTTGCCGCCCACTATCAGACTTCCAAACCAGTGCATCTTGGCACCTGTGTGGTACAGCGGTGGAATACACAGGAATACATCATCCTTTGTCTGTCCGTGATGTACATTCTCAACCTTTGCCGCATGCATCAGGCTCTCATGATTGTGAAGGATAGCCTTTGGAAATCCTGTTGTTCCAGATGAGAAATATATAGCCGCATCATCGCTGTCCTTGATGTCTCTCTTCTCGAATACACTTGAACAGTTGGATGTCAGCTTGTCATAATCCTCCGCAAATGTAGGACAGTTGCCGCCCACATAGAAGAGTATTCTCTTCTCAGCTATCTCGTCAACGACAGCCTCTATACGTCCGATGAACTCAGGACCAAATACAAGTACGTCGACATCCGCAAGCTCTACACAGTATTTGATCTCCTCCGCATCGTATCTGAAGTTGAACGGAACAACTATGGCTCCTGTCTTCAACACTCCGAAATATATTGGAAGCCACTCAAGGCAGTTCATCATGAGGATACCTACCTTATCTCCCTTCTGGATTCCACGTGATACCAGAAGATTGGCAAATCTGTTTGCCTTCTCGTTGAACACGCTCCATGTGATCTCTCTTCTGTACTGACATGTAGGATTCGACTCTATGAGTTCATACTCTCTCCATGTAACTCTTCTCGTCTCCTGCACATCAGGATTTATTTCTACCAAAGCGACATCATTTCCATATTCTCTGGCATTTCTCTCTAAGTAATCTGTGATTGGCATAACCGTAACTCCTAACCTCTCTTAATAATTGCTCTTATCTCTTTTTCAATTAAAAGCTTTAACGCGTTAAATTGCACGCTCTTTACAGTATATCCCTCACATGGGAAATATACAATAGGCAATTAATCTACTTGTCTACTTCTTCATCCAACTTCTCGAGCACATCATTGCCGTCTTTTTTCTCAATTGCATTTTGACTTGCCTTGACTCTTGGTATGATCAACTCTTTTACGCAAAAGCCCAAGACATTGATGATTGGGGAAACAATTGTCACTACTGTATCAAGCCTAGCTCTTTTATAATCTAACTCCGCCTTATGCATATTCTCCCTATTGCAGACATCCCTTTCGTGCATCTTCTCTCTGCTTTCAATCATCTTTTCTTTATTCTTGAGGTTCGCATCTACAAGCCCTATACCATTATTAACTACCTCACCAATTATTCCTGCCAAGCCACCAAACATTGCACTATTCATAATAGTTCTCCTTTCAAATTTACAATATACAATTCCTATACTTAATCAATAACGCCATGGATACTTTGATATTTATAAGCCCTCATCATCCAGACATTCACCAACTACGATCAACACTCTCCCAATAATTTTGATCACTATACTTGCCATCTTCATATCTACTTTTCCCCCTTTACATCTAATACAAGTCTGTAAATCTTGCGGCTTTTACCAGCTACCCAAAGTAATGTTCCTATAATCTCTCCTGCAATAATCAGTTTCTTTCCCATATTTCATCTATCCTTTCATTTCCAACGTTCAATTACTGATTACATAATATTAAATTCGGCTTCCCAATTCAGTACTCAAAATGGGACTTTGATGAAATATTTCTAAATATAAAAACCAATTTATTACATCAAAAAACTCCCAGATAAAATGTCCATCACACTTCTGTGATTCAAAATTCTATCTGAGAGCTTTTACAATATTATATAATATTATTTTACTTTCAGCTGCAGGCAGAATTGTTCTGCATTCTCATCCCCATATCCAGCCGCTTTCTTCACATAATCCAGACCACGTCCATAGTCTGCATCTCCACACTTTTCATTTTTCTTGCTCCTATTTATATAATACTCGCCTAAGGCAAGCAGAGCTTTAGCAACCAATGTTTTATTCTTGAGAAATTCGTCCATATAAGCAATACTTTTCCAGATTTCTACCTTCACCTTGCCGTCTTCTATTGAAACAATTGAATCCATTTGTTCTTCTATGACCGCCTGATAATACTGCTGCAAAGACTCCTCCGTATATCTGTCCTCCCTGCATCTAACAACATCAAATACAAGTTCTCGGATTTTTTCTCTATACATTCCCTGACAATTCATATGTCTGCAAGTCAGATACCCCCGCCCATCTCTTTTTCTTTTATAAAGAACAAAGTCGCAGCTATAGTCGCCGGAATTCTTTATATACATCATTTCAGAGTACCTTACAGACTCTCTTTTGGGACTGATTCTGCTGAATAAATTTGTCTGCGCTGTGTAAATTCCTTCAGATGTCAATGCCATTTTTCGGTGATTTCTATTACATAATAGATACAATATATCCTCTTTTATCCCCATCTTCTGACTACTGCTATCGATTTCTTCACTATCTGTACTATTTGTATGCAGCGTTATGTCTTTAGTTCGAAGCCCCAAAGCACATTTTTCAATAAGCATCATTTTCTGAACTTCATATAAAGCTTTAATCAGATCATTTGTGGATTCATATCTTTCTCCAATCTCATTGCTTGTACATTTTCTCTCTATGTCCTTCAGTATCTTATTAGATCTGTCGTCTGACAAATGTCCATTTTTTTCTATGACCTCTTTAATAATTGCACCTATAGAGTACATATCTGTTTTATCTGATACAAATCCATAATTTCTAAAGAGCGGGTCTGTGTATCTAAAACTATTTACCTGATCCACAGGTCCACCATCCGAAGGTCTCCGCACTGTTTCATAATCAATAATATATACTTCATTATTATATATCTGTCTCTTATACACATCTGACGCTGCCGACGAAGCTAGAAGTGTA
>ERZ1027050.372-NODE-372-length-15828-cov-6.244088_pt1 | contig 15828 bp, 10 predicted proteins | sample MGYA00519285_ERZ1027050 | MGnify/ENA primary metagenome ERZ1027050 (study PRJEB26926, sample SAMN06164600) | human gut metagenome | biome: ENVO:00009003; feature: ENVO:2100002; material: ENVO:00002003 | host: Homo sapiens | place: USA | collected 2012 ... | reverse complement strand
AGGATCTAGTGCTGGAAACGGCGTGTGGGTTCAAGTCCCATCTCCCGCATCTTTTCTTTGAAAGCGTGAGATGGCGTTTGATTCGGATGGCAGTGAGTTATAGTTTATCAACATCATATATAACATGCGGGAGTGCTGGAATTGGCAGACAGGCTAGACTAAGGATCTAGTGCTGGAAACGGCGTGTGGGTTCAAGTCCCATCTCCCGCATCTTTTTATTTTAAAGTCCTGATTGAAGATTTTGGTCAGAGACTTTATTTTTTTGTCTTTTGTGTGAACATTGTTTGAAATCGTGTAGAATAATATTCCCTGAAAAAAATTTATCATTTATATTTATAGTGCATGTGTTGTATTTTAACTAATATTAACTCCCACGTAATTTCTTGATATATGAACGCCCCGGGGGTAAAATCATTAAAGGTATTAGAAGTGAGATACAATGCTGGAATATAGATAAAACTTAACAGATTGATGTCATATAATTTTCCAAAACAGGAGGTATGAAGAGTGGCAAAGGCTACATTTGGCAAAAGGATATTTGCGGTGGCTCTGGCTGGTGTGCTGTCTGTATCGTTCACAGCGTGCAGCGGCAGTGGCGATGGTCAGGCAGGAGATGCGAAGATAAATATAGAACCATACAGTAAGATGCAGTTCAACACTGAGAAGGTTCAGAGCGGTGATATACAGTCCTCACTGACACTTGATCTGAAGCCGGACGGATACAGCAGCAAAGATTATTCGATACAGCAGTCCGACTACAAGATAGAGGAAGTCAAGGTGAAGGAAGGTGATAAAGTAGCCAAGGGTGATGTGATGATACAGTTTCAGGCTACTGAGATCAAGAAGACCATTGAACAGTACACAGAACAGAAGGAGCAGGATCTTCTGCTTATAGATCACTATACAAGGCTTGCAGAGATAGACAGCAGTGTAGATTATTCGGGCGATATATCGGCGGCAAAGGAAGATATGGACGTGGCTGATACGTACATAAAAGAGCAGAATGAGCGTATGAAGGACTATCAGGTCATAGCCACAAAGGCGGGAACTGTCACATATATAGATTCTGATATTCAGTACGGATATGTAACTGCTGGACAGACACTTATAACTGTCGATTCAGGATCATCTGATTATGTTGCGGAGACAAATGACAACTACGAGTTCAAAGAGGGAGAAGTTTACGAGGCTGATTTTCAGGAAGCGACATTTTCACTGAAACTGATAAAGTGCGAAAAGTACAAGAGCAAGGCAACCGGCGAGGAGATGCAGAAGGTGACATTCCAGCCTGTCAGCGATATGGCAGGCATCACGGAGGCAGATACACTGAAGATGGTCATAGAGAAGCCAGTGGTAAAGAACGTCATATATGTAAATAAAAAGGCTGTATTTGATGGCTCAGATGAAAAGAAGTACGCATACGTGGTGGATGAGGACGGCAACAGAAGTGCCGTGGAAGTCACAGTGGGTGATACTGTTGATGATAAGACGATCGTAAAGTCAGGGCTTAAAGCCGGAGAGCAGGTGGTGGTAAATTGAGAAAGCAGAATCTTAAGAGTGGTATACATGTGAAGAATATGAGAACGGTGTTTCATAAGAGAGTTATGTGTATGTGCATGGCTGCTGTGTTTGCGATGACTATGACGGGATGCGGCAAGGAGAAAAGTGAAAAGGTGCCGGAACTGATGGAGCCTGTGAGTACAAATGAAGCATACCGTCCGGTAACATACGGAGATATAGGCCGCAAGGTCATAAAGACAGGAACGATAGTTCCAACAGATTACAGCTACTATTATGAGACTTCAGCCACACTTTCAAAGGTATATGTGAATGTGGGGGATGAGGTGAAAAAAGGTACTGTTCTTGCTGAAACAGGGGACAGTTCAGATGCATCAGGGGGAGACAACACCACAGATACATCGGGGGGAGACAGTGGACTTACTGGCGATGGAATTGACGATACATCAGCTGATGCCAGCGAGTCGGATGATGTACAGAAGTACAGCCACGATATAAAGGAGAAGATCTATCAGGAGAAGCAAGCGGAGATTGACTGGAAGATAAAAGCCTGCGAGGAGATCAATGACAAGGAGGGCGCTGATGCAGCCAGAGTTGAGAAGGCGGTCAACGAGGAGAACCACAGATATGATAACCTTGTGTATGATTATGAACAGAAGAAGAAAATACAGGCGCAGGAAGAACAGGATAAGCTGAAGAAGAATGGAACCTTAAAGGCAGATCACGCCGGATATGTCACCTACGCCAAGTCTGCAAAGGGTGAAGATAAGACTGTGAACGGCGGAGAGAATGTTGTTGTCGTGTCCGATTACAATCAGCCATATATTGAGATAACAGGCGAGTCATATAAGAAAGATACATACAGTATTTACAAGAATATGTACACTGTTGTAGATGGAAAGAAGTATGACATAGAGCCATACAAGTTCACCAACCAGGAGATAGCGGTTGCACAGAGTATGTCTAGTCTTCCATATACAAGATTCCAGCTGAAGGGAGTAAAGAACCCTGAAAAGATACTGAAAGTTGGAAATTCAGTTTCCCTTTATTTCAGTACATCGGAGGCGAAGAATGTACTTACAGTTGGAAACGACTCAATATATGAAGAGAATGGGCAGAGCTTCGTGTATATCAAAACTGACACAAGCGACAAGGAACGTCGTGACGTGGAGGTAGGTGCAAGCGATGCAAATTACACAGAGATAGTAAGCGGCCTCAAGGAAGGAGATCTTGTGTACTATGCATCGGATACGATCATGCCGTCAAGCTACATTGAGTATACAGTTGCACTTGACTCATACACCAAGACAGCGAAGGCTCAGTCATTTACGGCAGAGGATCTAAACAGCGTAAGTTATGCAGCTCCATGTGATGGAAGATTTGCATCTATAAATGTCAAGAAGGGACAGAAGGTCAAGAAGGGAGATCTACTGTTTGTGATAGACAGTGGTGGCGGAACAGCGGCTGTCAAGGAGATCGACAATCAGATACAGGAAGAGAACATGTCATACAATTCATCACTTCAAGAGTATGACGGGCAGATAAATGACATAAATGACCAGATACAGGAATATCAAAAGCAGAAGAAAGCTACACCTACTGATGCGGACAATCCGTTGTATATGGTAGAGCAGCTCACATGCCAGAGAAATGTTGTGAATTATAATAAGCAGCTTCTTATATATACTCATAACGCGACTATAGCAAGTCTCAACGACAAAAAGACAAAGCTCAACAAGAACAACGATGGAACAGGTAAGATAAGCGTGTATGCTGACGAGGCGGGAACAGTCAAGAAGATCAGCGCGAGCACAGATGCTGCGATAAAGGAAGGTCAGACAGTACTCACGGTGGGCAGCAGCAAAAATGTCATACTGGCACTTACAGTATCAGAGGGCAAGCTTGGAATCAATCAGAAGGTAACTATCACAAGCAAGAAAGATAATACCAAGAAGATAAGCGGAATATGCGTGGGAACAAGCGGAGACTCTTCAAGATCATACATACAGACAGATGACCAGGGAAATGTACATATTACAAAGTGTGCAGGTTCCGATGAACTGAAGTACTACATCAAGGTCGATGATGCAAATGTTTACAAGAGCACGAAGAACTACCAGGTAAGCTACCCTACAGCGGTGTACGACAATGTTGTCATGATACCTACGAATATGATCTACCATGAGGCGAGCAAGAACAACTCATCAGAGTATGATTATGTATGGCTTCTCCTTGACGGCGAGATCGTGAAACAGTATATAACGCTGGGCGAGGCGAGCAAGACACAGACGATCATACTGTCAGGTCTCTCAGAGGGAGATGTGATAGCGAAGGAGTCAGCATCAGCGTCAGGTAGCAAGCCATCTTCAGGAAGTGATTCCTCTGATTCATCAGGCACGGCCGGTTCCTCAGACTCCTCCGATGGAGACTCTGGAGATGTATCGGAAAACGTGACAGATGATGACGGATCAGGCGATGCAGCCGGAGCAGCGGACGATGCTGTAGCAGAGTAATGGAAAGGAGAAAAGATGTTTAAATTTTTATCACACAAACTTCTTAATAAAAAGTGGCTTAATGCATGTCTTCTCCTTGGAATAGTACTCCTTGTGGCGGTGGCATCATGTAACCCGATGTTCAAGAACGGAGCGCTTGACATGCTTATGTCATCCAAGTTTGACGCAGCTATGACAGAGCAGAACAAATATCCGAGCACAATAGGCAGGGAGGGATCCTGTGCTGTTGATGAGTATCCGGATTCTGAGTCCGTGCTGAACAGGATAGAGAAGTATAAGAAGATGTGGAATTACTACCTTGAGATCGACACCATAGAGGAACAGACAAGTCTGAGCCTTGAGGCTGGATACACACAGAGTAATCTTGGACACAGAAGCAACTTCAAGATGGTGTATATGCCGAATCTTGAAGACCACATCAACATAACATACGGAGTAAGCCTTGAAGATGCAAAGACGGAGAGTGGAGTATATCCGTGTCTTATATCACAGAGGTATCTCGATGAATATAATCTGGTCGTTGGAGAGGTGTTTACCATCGACACGGGACTTGGAGATGTCAAGGATGCAAGTGGCAATCCTATGAAATACCAGATAGTCGGAGTGTTCGAGGAGAAGGATTACTCGGATGATTTCTGGTATGATCAGCTTGCAGATCTGGACAGACAGGTATATGTGAAGCAGAGTGATTTCGATGAGATGATCACAAAGTACGGCTTCCTCACAATATATTACAGTGAGCATGACATGCTGGATTACTCACAGATAACACATGCAAATGCAGCTGACACACTCTACTATATAAAGTCATTTGAGTCATCGGACAAGAGTTTTACACAGAATTTCAGCAACGTGCTTATAGATTACAGAGGCGATGCCAAGACGATAGGAATAATCATATGGGTACTTGAGCTTCCTATCCTTGTACTGCTCTTAGCATTCATCTACATGGTGTCAAGCCAGATACTGGAGATGGAGGATGGAGAGATCGCGATGCTCAAGAGCCGAGGAACAAGCACGAAGCAGATCCTTGGAATATATCTGGGACAGTCGGCGATATTGTCGGTCATAGCGATAATAATAGGAATACCGGTGGGCTACCTTCTGTGTAAGATGGCGGCGAGTGCCAGCTCATTCCTGAAGTTTGAATTCAAGGATACACACTTTTACGGAATAGATCCGTGGATGGTCGTATACAGTCTGGCGGCAGCCCTTATTGCGATCCTGTTTGTGACTCTGCCGGTTATGAAATACGCTAAAAACTCTATCGTCGAGCAAAAGAGCAGGACAGGAAAGGTAAATTACAAACCGTTCTGGGAGAAGTTCTTTGTGGATGTTATCCTGGTGGTATTGTCAATCTATCTTCTCTACAATTACAACAAGCAGAAGTCTACGATCGCATTGGATATACTCTCAGGAAAGAGACCTGATCCGGTTATATTCCTGAACTCGTCACTGTTTATATTTGCAGTTGGACTTCTCGTGCTCAGACTTATCAAGTATCTCATAAGACTGATATACAGGATAGGTAAGAAGAGATGGTCACCTGCGGTATACGCTTCTTTCCTCCAGATAACGAGGACGGTGAAGAAACAGGGATTTATATCTGTATTCCTTGTAATGACCATTGCAATGGGAATGTTCAATTCAAATATGGCGCGGACGATAAATGATAATAAGACAAAACGTATCAATTACAATCTGGGAACTGACCTGGTAGTTCAGGAGCAGTGGACTAGAGGAACATATATAGATAAGAAAAAAAAGACTCATTGGTATTACACCGAGGGAGATTTTGAGAGATATACAAAGCTCGAGGGCTCTGTATGTGACAAGGTGACAAGAGTCATATATGACGATGATGCGGTGATAAAGGCCGGCGGAGAGGAGCTTGCAGGCAGCGTACTTATGGGAATAAACACCAAGGAGTTCGGTGAGACGGCAAGGCTTCAGAGCGGACTTAACAAGGAACACTGGTACAACTATCTGAACGATCTTGCAGAGGTGTCAAACGGTGTCATCATATCGTCGAACCTTGCAAAGAAATACAATATCAAAGTCGGAGATTCCATAAATTATGCGAGGTACAGTCCGATGAAGGGCAAGGAGAAGGAGGAGATCGCATCACCTAGTGGAACCGTATGTGCCATAGTGGATGCATTCCCTGGATTCCAGCAGTATGTGTACCAGAAGAACTCTGATGGAGAGATGGAGGAAGTTGAGAGATATCTCGTTGTTGCAAACTATGCGTATGTTGTAAGTGCATTCAGTCAGACACCATATCAGGTGTGGATGAGACTTGCGGACGGCAAGAGCTATAAAGATGCACTAAGAGCAATTGATGCAGAGGATATCAACATAGTACAGTATGACAGCCTTGATAAGGATATAAAGGAGATGCAGGAGTCACCTCTCGTACTTATCACAAACGGTTTGTTCTCACTGTCATTTATAATAGCAATCATACTCTGTATGGTTGGATTCCTGATATACTGGATAACATCCATCAAGCAGAGAGAGCTTATGTTCGGTATATACAGAGCTATGGGTATGAGTATGCATGAGATCAACAAGATGCTTATAAATGAGCAGATATTCAGCTCGGTTCTTGCCAGTCTGGCGGGATATGGAGTGGGGGTTGCGGCAACTATCCTGTTTGTCAAGCTGGTTGCTGTTGTTTATCTGCCGGAGGCACACAATATAGCAATATCGATAGCGGTGGATCCATATGACCTGATAAAGCTGACGGCAGTAGTTATATTTATGTTCATCGTCTGCTTCATAGTTATAAGGACTATTCTGAAGAAGATGAATATCACACAGGCATTGAAGCTGGGGGAGGATTAATCTATGGGTGAAAATACAAACAATACAGAATATATATTTGATCCTGCCGCAGAGCTTAAGAAGGGGGCTTCAGTCATGGACGATATCATGATAGAGGCCAAAGGAATCAAGAGATGCTTCAGACTTGGAAGCGGTGAGGATTTCTATGCACTCAAGGGCATAGACATGCAGGTGCCTGCAGGCAAGCTTACAATACTGAAGGGCCGTTCTGGTTCAGGAAAGACCACTCTTCTGAACATACTGAGCGCCCTGGACGATCCGACAGAGGGCGATGTCATCATAGGCGAGCATGTCTACAGCCAGATGAATGAGAAAGAGAAGGAAAAACTCAGAAGATACAACATCGGATTCGTATTCCAGTCGGTGGCACTCATACCGATTATGAGTGCGTATGAGAACGTAGACTTCGGACTCAGGCTTGCCGAGTATGAGGGAAACAGAGATGCCAGAATCAGGGAGGTCCTTGACCTGGTGGGACTTTCATCAAGAATGTCTCACTTCCCTAATCAGATGTCAGGTGGTGAGCAGCAGAGAGTTGCTATTGCAAGGGCAGTGGCGCATAAGCCAAAGGTAATATTTGCAGATGAGCCTACAGGTGCCTTGGATACGGCGTCTGGACTTGCGGTCATGAAGCTTTTCCAGGAGCTTGTATACAAAGAGGGAATAACGATTGTCATGACTACCCATGACCCTAAACTGATGGAACTTGGAGATGTGGTATATGAGATAGAGGATGGTGAGATAGTTGGGCGATAAGCATTTGTTTAAGAAGAAAAAAAATGAGACACCGGAGACTATAACACCGGATAGTAATGTGGATACAAGACCTGATATCGCAGTACAGGGACAGAATGAACCAGAACAGATTGAGCCAGAACAGAAAGAGTTCGTATATGGTATGGATCAGACGGAGCAGGACAGTGAGAATGTTCAAAGTGGAACATCAGATGCGGACGGTTCCGCTCCTAGTCAGGAGACAAATGAAAACATCATAGAGTGTGACAGCCTGGTAAAGATATACAAGACAGATGATGTCGAGGTAATGGCTCTTCAGGGACTTGAGCTCAACATCAAGTATGGAGAGCTGATGGCAGTCATAGGAAAGTCCGGATCAGGAAAGTCCACACTGCTCAACATGATAGGCGGACTTGAGAGACCGACAGCCGGAAAGCTGTATGTAGATGGCAAGGACCTGTTTGCCATGACGGACAAGGAGCTGGTTGAGTACAGAAAGCACACGGTAGGATTTGTGTGGCAGAAGAACTCAAGAAATCTGCTTCCGTATATGACAGCTATCGAGAATGTGCAGGTTCCAATGTACTTTGACAAGAGCAACAAGGAAGACAAATATGCGAGAGCACACGACCTGCTCTGCAGGGTTGGACTTGAGGATAAGATCAATTCTTATCCTTCACAGATGTCAGGTGGTGAGCAGCAGAGAGTTGCTATAGCCATAGCGCTGGCAAACAATCCTAAGATCCTTCTTGCGGATGAGCCTACAGGTGCTGTTGATACCAAGACATCCAACATGATACAGGATCTGTTCAGAAAGCTGAATGAGGAGCTTGGAATCACGATAATCATAGTTACCCATGACATAAGTCTAGCCAACAAGGTTGGACGTGTGGTTATGATCGCAGATGGAAAGATAAGTACAGAGAAGATCATGAAGGAGTCATATAAGGACAGAATGAACGAGCTGTCCACGGATGGATTCTCATCAGATGATTCCCATGAGGAGTACTCCATTCTGGATAAGGCAAACCGTGTTCAGATCAGTCCTGACATACTTGCGGCAGCTGGAATCGACAGCAACAAGGTAAAGGTACAGGTTGTCGATGGCAAGGTCATCATCACAAAGGAGTAATATAGTCGCAAAGCTGAACAAATGTTAACGAATGACATATTTGTTGTAACGAACTTTAAAATATATTATAATTTTAACAAATGCGCCTGAAAAGACAGGGAGTATATAGATGTCGTGGTGCTTATAAAGCAGAAAAGGTTGGTATTATATGAAGAAAAAAGGTTATGGAAAAGCGTTGACTCTGCTTCTCGTAACATCTCTTGTGGCAGGAACAGTCCTCACAGGATGCGGAAAGAAGAAAGTAGACTACAATATGGGTGATGATGAGAATGGTTCAGGTGGTGGCGGAAAGCTTGCATCAAGACTTGATGTGCCAGACTCCTATGAGGGTGCGCTGGAGGGAATAGACACCGATGCGACCGGTCTTACGGATGTTAAGATAAATGCCTCCAAGATCACAGTACCTGATACAGACAAGATGTCTATACTCTACTACAATCAGAATCAGGTAGATAATGAATATAAAAAGAGAGTGTGTGAGAACTTCTTTGATGTAAGTGCCGGTGTATATACATACAGCTGGGAAAAGCCTTACAAGGGAGATCTTGAGAGAGAGATAGAGAATTATGAGGAACTTTCAAAGCAGTCGACAAGTGATGACGAGAAGTCATTTTTTGACGATTACATCTCATCACTAAAGGAGCAGCTAAAGACGGCAACAGATGAGAGAGAGGGCGCCGGTGATTATTCTGCAGATGCCTTTGTTGGCTCAAAGGGTGAGAACATGTACATGATCTCATTTAACTCAACAGAGACTGGAGAGAGCGGAGGATTCTCAATAGACTACTATCCATCAGATCAGCTCATCAATTATAGACCTAAGGAGGGCGCATCATCAGTATACTGCTACAGCAGCGATTACTATGATGGTGAGGACACAGCAAATACAGCAACGGTCAGCCAGGATGATGCTATACAGCAGGGGCTGAGCTTCCTTGCTGGATGCGGAATCTCAGACATAATTGAGACAGGTTGCACAGACCTTATATGGGAGTACAGCGATACATCATACAACACACTTGCATCTGAGAAGAGTGGATATGTGATCACATACAAGCGCTCAGTTGATGGAATAGCTCCGTATACACCATCTGTATACAATATTGATTCACTGAATTCGTCAGATGATGTATGGTATGACACTATGGATGAGACATTTGAGCTGCAGATAGACGATAATGGCATTGTTTCAGCATACTGCTACGATTATTTCAAGGCAACAGGAGACAAGAAGGAGAATGTTGATCTTATCTCATGGGAGGATGCAGTGAAGGCTCTTCCCAAGGCAGTCAACACATATTATGCTGAGAACAAGACTCAGTACAGTAGCATAGAGTTTAACAACGTGCAGCTTGCCTACTATAAGATAAAGGATGGAGACAAGTACGAGTATCTTCCTGTATGGGTATTTGCACAGTGTGAAAAGACTAGCGATGGTGATAGTTCACAGAGTGATGACGGTCTTGATATTTCAAATCCTTTGCAGCTTATCATGCTGAATGCTGAGACAGGAGAACTGATCGATCTCAAGAGTGTACTCAACACACAGTCATTCTCATATACTGACAGTACAGTGGTAGGTGGCGATGATGATACTGTGACTTTAGATGGTTCCGATCTCGATGAGGACGGAGCTTCAATAACGGATGACAGCGCTGCATCAGATGACTCTTCAGATTCATCTGATGATGGTTCAATAGATATCAATGATCTTGATCTTCAGGTGGATGATACTACAGATGCTGTAGAAGAGTAAGCGTTATAGAGTGATAACTGCAGAGCAGTAAATACAGAATAACAGGAATATGATCCCTGTGAGCGATCTGTTTATTTCAGATCTTTCACAGGGATTTTTTTGTGTTATAAACCGTAGGAAAGCAAGATAGCGATATTGATTATGATTATCAATAAAGAAATAAGAATTGACAAATACCCCCCTAGGGTATATAAAATATACGAAAGATAGATAAATGAAATAAAAGATCATACATGTACAAATATTTACAGAGGAAAGGCGGATACTATGAGTGATGAACACACATGCTGCTGCAGCGACAGAAAGAGACAGAGGACAGATGAGGAATACAAGAGACTTATGAATAGACTAAGCAGGATAGAAGGACAGATAAGAGGCGTCAAGGGAATGCTTGAAAATGATGCCTATTGTACAGACATAGTGCTCCAGGTGTCAGCCATAAACGCGGCGCTCAACAGCTTCAATAAGGTACTTCTTGCAGAGCATATCAGGACCTGTGTGGCTGATGACATAAGAAATGGCAAGGATGACACGATAGAGGATCTTGTAAATACGATAACAAGACTTATGAAATAATATAACTGAAATAATGTAACTGAAATAATGTAACTGAAATTATGCAACTGGATGAAATGACAAATGTAATACAGAAAGAAGGTGTGTGCATTGGACAAATACAATGTGACAGGAATGAGCTGCAGTGCATGTAGTGCGAGAGTAGAAAAGGCGGTTTCCAAGGTCGATGGTGTAAGTACATGTCAGGTCAATCTTCTGACAAACTCCATGATGGTGGACGGAACTGCTTCAAGGGATGATATCATATCAGCCGTGGAGAAAGCGGGGTATGGCGCTTCTCCAGCAGATGGCGGAGCGCAGACGAAAAGCAGCGACAAGACTTCGGGCGGTGGACAGTCGGAGAGCGATGCGGCTCTGTCAAAGATGAAGATAAGACTTGTGGCATCTGTCATAATATTGATCCCTCTGATGTATATATCAATGGGACATATGATGTGGAACTGGCCGCTGCCATCGTTCTTTGACGGCAACCATGTGGCAATGGGACTTACACAGATGCTTCTCACCATATTGGTGATGATCATCAACCAGAAGTTCTTTGTCAGTGGATTCAAGGGTGCTATACACGGAGCTCCAAACATGGATACACTGGTCGCCATGGGTTCCGGAGCATCATTTATATACAGTGTATATGTGCTCTTTGCCATGACGGCGGCACAGACCGCGGGAGATGATGCTCAGGTCATGACACTCATGCATGACATTTATTTTGAGTCTGCCGCCATGATACTCGCTCTTATAACCGTTGGAAAGACGCTTGAAGCATATTCCAAGGGACGTACAACGGATGCTTTAAAAGGACTTATGGATCTTGCACCTAAGACTGCTGTTCTCATAAGAGACGGAGCGGAGGTTGCGGTGGGCATAGACGAGGTGGCTGTCGGAGATATATTTGTGGTGAAACCAGGAGAGAGCATTCCTGTTGATGGAATCGTACTTGATGGAGATTCTGCAGTGGATGAGTCTACGCTCTCGGGTGAGAGCATACCGGTGGACAAGAGCAAGGGAAGCCGGGTGTCGGCGGCAACCATAAACCAGTCGGGATATTTGAAGTGCAGGGCTACACAGGTTGGAAGTGACACTGCATTGTCCAAAATCATCAACATGGTCAGTGATGCAGCGGCTTCGAAGGCACCGATAGCCAAGATGGCAGACAAGGTATCAGGGGTGTTCGTGCCGGTGGTCATCGCTATTGCAGTGGTTACTATGATCGTATGGCTTATTGCCGGAAAGGAAGTTGGCTACGCGCTGGCGAGAGGAATATCTGTACTTGTGATCAGCTGCCCTTGTGCGCTGGGACTTGCCACACCGGTTGCGATCATGGTTGGAAATGGAATGGGTGCAAAGCACGGTATCCTGTTTAAGACTGCAACAGCTCTGGAGGAGACAGGCAAGACAGGAATAGTCGTCCTCGACAAGACGGGAACAATAACAAAGGGTACTCCGGTTGTCACGGATATAATACCCGCGGAGGGTATAACTAATGAAAGACTTATCATGCTGGCAGCGGCGCTTGAAGGAAAGAGTGAACACCCTCTGGCAAAGGCCATAGTTGACGAGTGGAATGACAATCCTGCGTACAGTGATGCCAGGGAGACAAATGACATCAGTGTCACACAGTTCCGGGCAGCTCCGGGACATGGCCTTTCCGGAGTGGTAGATGGAATGGTGATGGTGGGAGGAAACAGAGAATATATAAGCGAATCAGCAACAATCCCGGATGAGATGGACGTTCAGGCTGAAATGCTGGCAGAACAGGGAAAGACACCGATGTTCTTTGCCGGCAAGCCGGAATCTGGAAACGGAAAGGTGCTCGGTATAATCGCAGTTGCGGATGTTGTGAAGGAGGAGAGCAGGAAGGCTGTAGAGGAGATGCAGAAGATGGGACTCTCGATAGTCATGCTCACAGGTGACAATGAGAGGACTGCAAAGGCGATCGGAGCCCAGGTAGGAGTAGACAGAGTTATCGCCGGAGTGCTTCCTGATGGCAAGGAGAAGGTCGTCAGAGAGCTCATGGACGATGCAAATGTCATAATGGTCGGCGACGGAATAAACGATGCGCCTGCGCTCACGAGGGCAAACATTGGAATTGCAATAGGGGCGGGAACAGATATCGCCATAGATGCTGCCGATATAGTTCTTGTGAAGAGTTCACTGCTGGATGTGCCTGCGGCGATAAGGCTCAGCATGGCAGCAATGAGAAATATCAAGGAGAACCTCTTCTGGGCATTTATCTACAATATAATCGGTATACCTCTTGCAGCAGGTGTGTGGATACCGATATTTGGATGGACTTTAAATCCAATGTTTGGAGCATTTGCCATGAGCCTTTCAAGTTTTTGTGTAGTAACAAACGCGCTGAGGTTGAATTTGGCTGATATTTATGATAAAAATAATAGATACAGGATCAAGGAAAAATATAGAAGCGGATCTGTAGGAGTAAAAGATGAAGGATCAGGTCGCAAGGGAAATGACAGTGATAACACTGAGAATAATTATATAATTGAAAATAATCATAGAATTGAAAATGAGAAAGGAAATGATGATATGAAGAAGACAATGAAGATAGAGGGTATGATGTGCGGACACTGTGAGGCAAGAGTCAAGAAGTGCCTGGAGGCTCTGCCACAGGTCGATCTGGCCGAGGTAAGCCACGAGAAGGGTATAGCGATAGTTACACTAAATGCTGATGTAGATGACGCTGTTCTCACAAAGGCGGTTGAGGATCAGGACTACAAGGTGATCTCAGTTCAGTAATCATTTGTAGAAAAGGAAGTTATACGTGAATGAAGAAAATACTTAACAAACTTCTCAGCAGAATGGTGATAACATGTTTTTTGGTCGTCCTGCAGCTTGCAGTGATGATATTTGGAATTATAATTCTGCAGGAAAGGTACATTTACATCTCAGGAATATTGAAGCTTTTGAGCGTGATAGTTGTATTTCATCTCATAACAAAGGATACCAACCCGATGATCAAAATGGCGTGGATGGTGCCGATACTGCTGTTTCCTGTACTAGGAGGTTTAATGTATGTGCTTTATGGACATGTGCTCATACCGAAGAGGCTTAAGAAGAACATGCTCAGAGTTATGCAGCAGGAAGTGTATGAGAATGTGAAGGGCGCAAATGTCTGCCAGGCAGCAGATATCAAGGGCGAGCCAACGTACAGAATATGCAATTACATGGAGCATGTGGCACAGGCCCCCCTTTATAAGCATACAAATGTAAAATACTATGCAATCGGCGATGATGTCATGGATGACCTTATCAGGGATCTGGAGAGTGCTGAGAAATACATCTTCATGGAGTATTTCATCGTTGATAAGGGATATATGTGGGATACGATCCTGGAGATCCTCAAGAGAAAGGCTGCAGAGGGACTCGATGTAAGATTCATGTATGATGACATAGGATCGGTGTTCAATGTGCCAAAGTATTACTGGAAGGAGCTTGAGTCATACGGAATCAAATGTATGGCGTTCAATCAGGTCGTGCCTTTCTTTGCAACGATATTCAACAACCGAGATCACAGGAAGATAACGGTCATAGATGGCAAGATCGCCCATACCGGCGGATACAATATGGCGGATGAGTATATCAATCGCATAACAAAGTACGGCAGGTGGAAGGACAGCGGAGTGAGACTTGAGGGCGAGGGTGCCTGGAGCTTCACAGTCATGTTCCTCCAGATGTGGAATTATTTCAGATATTCGGAGGGAAGCTACCTGAGTTATAAGCCGGAGGTGGACTTTTCAAATATAGAGGATGGCTATGTACAGCCTTATAAGTCAAGTCCGCTGACCGGAGAGAATGTCGGAGAAAATCTCTATATTCAGATGATAAATGATGCGCAGGAGTATATATACATATTTACCCCGTATCTGATAGTGTGCAATGAGCTGATGACGGCACTCAAGCTTGCAGCCAAGAGAGACGTGGATGTGCGAATAGTCACACCAGCCATACCGGATAAAAAGTATATATACAAGATGACACAGTCCAACTACAAGGAGCTGCTTCTTGCTGGCGTGAGGATATACCAGTATACACCTGGATTTATACATTCCAAGACACTTATTATGGACGGAAGGCTTGCGTCGGTGGGGTCGATCAATATGGACAACAGAAGCTTCTATCACCACTTTGAGTGTGGCGCCCTGCTCTATGACTGCAAGGCGATAGCGGATGTCAAGAATGATATGTTTGCAACATTTGAGGAGTCGGAGGAGATAGACATACTTTGGTGTAGAAATAACATAAGCAAGGTGTCCCTGATAGGACCGCTGCTCAACCTGTTATCGCCACTGCTTTAAAAGGAGACTCGAAATGGATAAGATTCGTAAGAAAAAATCTGATGATTCCGGGACGGCGCAGGACTGGCTCAGCACGATATTTCTGTTATATATGGGAACTCTGTATCCACTCATAATGCACGACAAATATTTTGACATCACACTAACTAAGTACAAGGCATTTGAGGTGGCGCTGTGTGTGTACGCGGTGCTCATGGTGCTGGCAGTGCTGCTCGATGTGTTTGACGGGAAAAAGCCATTTGTGATGTTTAAGTACAGAAAAAGCTATGTTGCAACGGACTGGTTCATGGCTGGCTTTTTCGTAGCCAATGTACTTGCGTTTGTGATGGCATCAGATAAAATGGCCGCCTATACTGGCGAGGAGGGCAGAAGGTGCGGACTTCAGTTTATGATCCTTGCCATGCTCCTGCTGTCTCTTATACACATCTCCGAGCC
>ERZ1027050.304-NODE-304-length-19319-cov-6.834770_pt1 | contig 19319 bp, 20 predicted proteins | sample MGYA00519285_ERZ1027050 | MGnify/ENA primary metagenome ERZ1027050 (study PRJEB26926, sample SAMN06164600) | human gut metagenome | biome: ENVO:00009003; feature: ENVO:2100002; material: ENVO:00002003 | host: Homo sapiens | place: USA | collected 2012 ... | reverse complement strand
CGAGATGCTCAGGAGTCTCGTGGGCTCGGAGATGTGTATAAGAGACAGAGTCTATGATCTCCACTGACTTGAACTTTCTGTCCACATACATATCCATAAACTGCTTCGATACTAGCTGTATCTCGGAAAGCACTGCATCGGACACATTGAAGTTATACATCTTACCAAGTTGTGCTCCATTTATGTATTGTATCGTGTACACCGCATCGTCAGATAGATGCAGCGGGTGTTTTGCCCTTCCTCTGCATCCATCGCAGAGCAGTCCGCCTGATGCGGCATCAAATACATTTGAAACCTCTGTCTTGCCACATATAGGGCAGTGGAAACTCTGTATTCCCTGACCGAACACATCCATAAGCTTTATCTCATACACACACCTGATGAGTTTTGCAGGCATCTGCCCCTTCTCGAGAGCCTTAAGGCTCACATACAGAAGATTGAGATAATCCGCCGCCCTGTCCCCTTCATGTGTCATGAAACTCATGACCTCACAGAAGTATGATGCATAGCAATATGCATCTATGTCCATGGTGAGTTGGTGGAAATATTCATCAACATCTATATTCACAAGCCGATATGAGTCACGTCCAGGGATCAGAGTAAAGCTCCCCATGACAAACATCTGTGTCTTAGACTGAAGGGGATTCGTTCCCCGCCTCACACCGGTAGCAAATACCGTGATCCTGCCACGTTCCTTTGTCAGAGCCACCATCCTCCTGTCATACTCACCCTGGAGGCTGCTGGACAATACAATTCCGTGCAGTGTAACTTCTTCTCTCATGATTGTATGTCCACCTCCATAACCAAAATCCTACTCGTCCTTGAATCCAAAGTTTCTCAGCAGTGTATCAGTATCTCTCCAGTCCTTCTTGACCTTGACCCACAGCTTCAGGTTGACCTTGGTATCAAGAAGTCTCTCTATTCCGTATCTTGCATGGGTTCCTATCTTCTTCAGCATAGCTCCCTGCTTCCCTATGATGATTCCCTTATGTGAATCCCTCTCACATATAATCGTAGCATCTATGTCTATGATACCACCGTTTGGTCTTTCCTTCATTGAGTCTATGACAACTGCTATACCATGCGGTACCTCCTTGTCAAGCTGGCGTAGAGCCTGCTCCCTTATGAGTTCGGCAACGATCTGTCTCTCTGGCTGATCGGTCACAGTATCCTCATCGTAGTACTGAGGTCCATACGGCAGGTATTTCATAATGGTATCTATAAGTTCATCTGTATTCTTTCCCTTGAGTGCAGATACGGGTACTATCTCCGCAAAATCACAGGCATCCTTATAGGTGTTTATCGCCTCAAACACCTTGCCCTCCTCAACGTTGTCAATCTTATTCACAACAACGATTATAGGAGTCTTTACGTGCTGCAACTGCTCTATGATGTAACGCTCTCCTGCACCGATAAAGGTTGTGGCCTCAACTATCCAGAGAACCACATCAACCTCATCCAGTGTACTCTCGGCAACCTTGAGCATGTACTCTCCAAGCTTGTTCTTTGCCCTGTTGATACCCGGTGTATCAAGGAATATGATCTGTCCCTTATCGCTGGTGTATACTGTCTGTATCCTGTTTCTTGTGGTCTGTGCCTTATTGCTGGTTATCGCTATCTTCTGACCTATCAGTCTGTTCATAAGTGTCGACTTTCCAACATTAGGTCTGCCTATGATAGACACAAAACCCGACTTGTATTCCTTATTCATATATCTCCTTTATCTCGTGGCCATGATCATAGATCATGCCTACGTATCCAGCCTAAAATTCATTTTGGTTTTTCACGAAAATTTTTATCACGTCTGCCTTCTCTCATCCTTAGAAGATTGCCAGCACTTCCTTGAAGCTGTCCTTATTCTCCTCTATCTTGCTCTCTCCGCCGATGGCACAGATGATTCCGGAATCTGTAACAGCCTTCACAAGTGGAGCAAGGGCTCTGATGGCATCTCTGTCAGTGGAGAGGATCTTATCACGCTCTCTCTGGATCTGTTCATCTGTAACTCCCATAAAGTATCTCGCCATATGGCTTATGCCCTCAGCAACAGGAGTCGTTGGCGCATCTATCTGAGCCATAGTTCCGATGATATACTTAGTCATATCCCTGTCTGAGCACTCAAAGTTTTCCACGAACTTATATGCATTCTTGAATATGTCATATGTCTCCATGAGGTTCGGATCTCTGTATGAACTCATATAGCATGTTCCATTCCTGAGAAATGAGCACATGGCGCCATACGCACCGCCCTTCACACGGACATTCTCCCACAGATAACCATATGAGAATATGATCTTAAGAACACTCAGTGAGCTGTCGTACTTGTATCCTGCATCCTCAAAATTACCTGCTATGGCAACGTACTGAACCTGGCTGGCAGTCTTGAATCCCTCATTCTGAAGATTCTTCTCAAACGGCTTCACGTCCTTATGTGCTGGTCTTGTGGAAAGCGCTTTACCAAAGTCCGCAAATGACTCCTCAAGCAGATCTGTCACATCCTGATCTCCTGTATAAGAAACAGTAAGTGCCCCCTTTCTGAGAACCTCTGCAAGAGCATACTGAAGCTTCTCAATGATATTGTCATACTTCTCATCGAAGTGGTCCACTATGTCACACAGGAATTCATAATAAGCAATTCCGCATGTCTCATCCGTGAATCTTGCACCCTCATCTATATATGACATGGCTCTGGTGTATGCGGTCACATGTCCCGATGCAGCCATGCCATTCTTCATGCTGGACTTCTCCTCCGTCAGGAGTTCCTTCAATCTCTTCCTGTCATCTATCTTTGATGAGAACAGTATCTCCTTCATAAGCTCTACCGCATATGGAAGTTTCTCATAGAGAGCTTTCATAGATACATAGAAGAACTTCTTGATATCCGTGTCACTGGCATATCCAACCATATCAAACTCTATTCCACCTATATTGCTGTCTATCTCATTTGACAGCTGTCCATAGGTGTGCTTCTCCGTGTCAATATATTTAAACAGGCATGACAGCACAGCAAGATATGGCACAAGGTCATTATCTATATCATTTATATTGAAATAGAACCTCAGATATCCTATACCGTTTGTAAATATATCGTGGCTTACAACTGAAAGTCCGCCGATCTCAGATTCAACATTCTTAAGCTTTTCAGCCTCTTTGTCAATGTCATCTATCGACAGAAGTGGAACCTTGGCAAGATCTTCGGCTGATGAAGGGGTTGCCTGATACTCCTTGAGCGCCTTTGTATCCTCCACGATCTTCTCAAGCTCCTCACGACTGAGTGTAGCCTTGTATGCAGCCAGCTCATCAGCGATCTTCTTCTCGTTCTCCTGGTCAAGCCCCTTCTTTGGATTCATAGTGAGATACAGGCCAAATGTATTGTCAATGAAACATTCCTTTATGATCTGTTCAAAATAACCATTCTGAAGATCCTCTCTCAGCTCCTTATACACATCATTCATCTCAAAAAACATGAGTGCCTTGGTATCGTCATACAGCCAGCTGTTAAATGCATCCAGTCCGTACATAAGCCCCTTAGGAAACCTTCCAAAATTGGCCTCCTTGTGCTTGAACTCAAACTTGTTGATTGCAGCCTCAACCGCATCCTTATCTATACCATGGCTGAGTTCTTCAAACGTGTCATCTATTATCTTTATGAATCTGTCCTTATCGTTCTTATCCGCGCCTCTTGCTATGATAGAGAATGTGGTCTGCTGGCATCCATTGTCAAATGAGCTGTAGACCTCCTCGCCTATACCCGCATCAGTCAGAGCTTTCTTCAGGACAGCTCCCGGCGCATCCATGAGCACGTACTCAAGTATTTCAAGGGCTGTAACCTTCTTCTTTTCGGTGCTGAGCCCTGTTATCTTGCTGTATGTGAGTATGGAATTGTTCTCCTCTGGATCAGTATCAGCTATGGAGTACTCCATAGTGATATCCTTCATCTCGTCAAATGGCTTCTGAAGAGGGATCGCTGAATCTATCTCCTTGTAATCGTAATGTGACAGATACTCCTCATCTATAAATTCCAGCTCCTTCGCCATATCACAGTCGCCATACAGATAAATATAACTGTTCGATGGATGATAATATGTCCTGTGGAAATCTCTGAATCTCTCAAGGGTGAGTGTAGGTATGGATACCGGATCACCGCCTGAATCATTGCCATATGGAGTGTCCGGCATGAGTAATGACTCTATCTCTCTGTACATAATCGACTCAGGACTTGAGTACACGCCCTTCATCTCATTGTACACAACTCCGTTGTACTTCAGGTCTCCGTCCACAGAGTCAAGCTCATAGTGCCAGCCCTCCTGCTTCATGATCTCATCATGTATATAGATATCCGGATAGAACACTGCATCCAGATACACACTCATGATGTTCTCAAAGTCCTTCTGATTGAAGCTCGCTATAGGATATACCGTCTTGTCTGAATAAGTCATGGCGTTCAGGAAGGTGTTCAGAGAACCTTTTGCCAGCTCAACAAATGGATCCTTGACCGGATATTTCTTTGAACCACAAAGCACTGAGTGCTCAATTATATGCGGTATTCCTGAATCATCATATGGAGGTGTCCTGAAACCTATATTGAACACCTTATTCACATCGTCATTCTCAATGATAAGGACCCTTGCCTTTGTCTTTATATGCTCCAGCACATAGCCCTTGCCATGTACCTCTGGAAGATCCTTCTCCTCAACTATTCTGTAAGCCTTTACATCCTTGATATTTCCCAATTCATGTTCTCCTTCTATATTTTTTATTGTCCTTTTATATGTTGCCAAACAGCTTATCTGGCCATTGTTGTAACAGACTATTTCGCTATTCCATCTGTCCGGCACCAAACGAAGCCGGAAGGAACTCTGACAATCTTCTCATGTCGTAATCATCCTCTGAACGTGCTGCGATAACATACATATCCGCAGAAAATTCCGAGAGCACCTGTCTGCATATCCCACATGGATATGTTATTCCATTTATCCCTGTACTATTCAGGCCACCAACAATAGCAATCGCTTTGAAATCTTTATAGCCACTGCTCACTGCATTACACACTGCTGCACGTTCTGCGCATATAGTTGCACCATACGAGGAATTTTCTATATTACAGCCCGTGAACACTCTGTATTCATTTGTATTTCTATCGTGACTGTCTGTCTCTCCGCCAACGACTTCAGTTGCATCCGAAGAATTCTCCCGGCCCGCCAGGAGTGCTGCCCCAACCTTAAACTGTGAGTACCTGGCATATGCCATATCTCTCGCCTCTACCGCTTTCACAATAAGACGCCTGATGTCTGTATCTTCAATAATATAATCACTCTCCATAATACAGGACCTCCTTTCTGATACCTTCTACGCACTTCCATAATAATAACACTAATCCACCTTTAGATTCAATCACCCACACAGTATTAAACGTTCAAATATTATCAGCTTGGCGCACATAACAAGAGGCCGCCCTAAGTCCGGCGGCCTCTCGATCACTTCTCTTTATTCAATTTATTACATTTTTAATAGCTTCCTGACTGTATCTGTCTGAGTATTTCGTCCACCATATCCTGATATGTGTCCGATGTAAGAACCAGGATAATACAGAACACCAGGAACACAAGTGCTATTGCGCTCATTATAATACCTGCGATAGCCATTCCCTTGCCAGGCTTCTTATTCTTAAGACTGATTATACCTGTGATTATACCTGCAATAGCTGAAGCAATTCCAACATACGTAATACAGCATCCAAATGTAAGCGAAAAGATACCAAGCACCATAGATGCTATGGATACGCCTTTGCTCTCCTGTGGCTGCATATTATTCTGCGGATATGCCGGACCTCCGCCCATATTCATGTCCTGATTAGCATAATTCTGTCCGTATGGATCTCCCGGCTGTCCGTAGCCCTGGCCATACTGACCATAATTCTGTCCGTACTGTCCGCCTGGCTGACCATAATTCTGTCCATACTGGCCACCTGGCTGACCATAGTTCTGATCGTTCTGTCCATACTGAGGCGCACCTTCATATGGATTCTGCTGTCCCACCTGTCCGTTGTCTTCTGTTGGCTGATAGCCACCAAAGCTGTTGTTATCTTCTCCCATCTCTTCCTGCCTTTCATTTATAACTTTTTTGTAACCCATACTTTCCCTTAGTCGAAAAATATCTGTTCTGATTATCTCACACATGCCGGTTAGTGTCAATTAACCTACATAAAAAAAGAAACACATCACCCGATTACGAATGATGTGATCCTTTTTTATCTTAGTCTTTGCATTTTACTGCGAAATCGTGTCTGACTCTATTCCTTAGAAGCCCATTCCGCCGCCCATTCCTGCTCCGCCTGCCGGCATTGCTGGAGCGTCTTCCTTGATATCAGCTACAACTGACTCTGTTGTGAGCATTGTTGAAGCAACTGATGTAGCGTTCTGAAGTGCACTTCTTGTAACCTTAACAGGATCAATGATTCCTGCCTCGATCATGTTGACATATGTCTCATTGTATGCATCAAAGCCCACACCAACCTCAGACTCTTTGATCTTGTTGATGATGACTGATCCCTCAAGTCCTGCATTGGCTGCGATGTGGAACAGTGGAGCCTCCATAGCCTTGAGAACTACCTTAGCGCCTGTCTTCTCATCGCCCTCAAGATCCTTTACAAGCTCTGCAACCTTCTTTGCAGCATGGATGTATGCTGAACCACCACCTGAGATGATTCCCTCTTCAACTGCAGCTCTTGTGGCATTAAGGGCATCCTCCATACGGAGCTTAGCTTCCTTCATCTCTGTCTCTGTAGCTGCGCCGACTCTGATAACTGCAACTCCACCGGCAAGCTTTGCAAGTCTCTCCTGAAGCTTCTCTTTATCAAACTCTGATGTTGTCTCCTCAAGCTGAGCCTTGATGACATTTACACGACCTGCGATGTCTTCCTTAGCGCCCATACCATCAACGATAACTGTGTTCTCCTTTGTGATCTTAGCACTCTTTGCACGTCCAAGATCATCAAGAGTAGCATCCTTGAGCTCATATCCAAGCTCCTCGGAGATTACCTTACCGCCTGTGAGAATAGCGATATCCTGAAGCATCTCTTTTCTTCTGTCGCCATAACCAGGAGCCTTTACAGCTACTACCTGGAATGTACCACGCAGCTTGTTGACGATAAGTGTTGTGAGAGCCTCGCCCTCGATATCTTCAGCGATGATCAGCAGCTTTGAACCACTCTGAACGATCTGCTCAAGGAGTGGAAGTATCTCCTGAATATTTGAGATCTTCTTATCTGTTATAAGTATATATGGGTTATCAAGCTCTGCAACCATCTTCTCCATATCTGTTGCCATGTAAGCTGAAATATAACCTCTGTCGAACTGCATACCTTCTACAAGGTCGAGCTCTGTCTTCATTGACTTTGACTCTTCGATTGTGATGACTCCATCCTTTGACACTTTCTCCATAGCGTCGGCAACCATCTGTCCAACCTCATCGTCACCAGCTGAGATAGATGCAACTCTTGCGATCTGATCCTTTCCACTGATAGTCTCACTCATATCAAGAATAGCCTCAACTGCCTTGTCACAAGCCTTCTTCATTCCCTTTCTGAGAACGATAGGATTAGCCCCTGCTGCCAGATTCTTCATTCCTTCATTGATCATAGCCTGTGCAAGAACTGTAGCTGTTGTAGTACCATCACCGGCAACATCGTTTGTCTTTGTTGCAACTTCCTTGACAATCTGAGCACCCATGTTCTCAAATGCATCCTCAAGCTCGATATCCTTTGCGATTGTAACACCATCATTTGTGATGAGTGGTGAACCGTATGACTTTGCAAGTACTACGTTTCTTCCTTTAGGTCCAAGTGTAACTCTTACTGTATCTGCTAACTGATTAACGCCTGCTTCAAGTGCCTTTCTAGCTTCGGCACCATACTTAATTTCCTTTGCCATTTCTGTCTACCTCCATATCTTGATCTATCATTACCTTGATCTATCATTTCGTCTTATTATTTATTCCGGTCAAACATTACATCACAATATATGTTATATCCTTCTTACGTGTATCGGATCAGTCTCAAGAGATTGATTATTTCTCTACGATTGCAAGAATGCTGTCCTGCTTGATAACTATGTACTCCTCATCGTCAAGCTTTACCTCTGAGCCTGCGAACTTCTGATATATTACAGTATCTCCAACCTTAACATCCATAGGAACAAGCTTGCCATCAACAACTGCTCCAGGACCTACCTCAATAACCTCTGCATACTGTGGCTTTTCCTTTGCCTGACCTGGCAAAACTATTCCAGACTTTGTTGTCTCCTCTGCTACTGACTGCTTTAATACTACTCTGTCTCCAAGTGGTCTCAACTTCATGATATATACCTCCTGATTTCTTATTTTTCTATTACTCTTCTTTTCACCTTTGTTTTTAGCACTCATTTTATGTGAGTGCTAACACTGTTTTATATTCTATACATTTCTATAAAAAAATCAACCCTTATTTTCTAAAAAAATTATAAAACTGATTATTTGAATAGTGTTGTCCTTGCATAGTCGAACAGATACTGCTGTGCATATCCTCCAAGATCTCCGAATTTATTCACCGCAAATGCCTCTATGTCCTGTTTCTTTGTATCTTTTCCGTCAAAATACATCTGCTCCATTATCCTCTTCATCCACACATCCACAGGAAACGCTTCCCGTCTGCCAAGTCCGAACAACAGAACGCAGTTTGCAACCTTTTCCCCAACGCCCTTTATCGTCATTAACAGTTCCCTTGCCTGTGCTATGTCCAGCTCGTCCAGCTTCTCCTTTGTGACTGCACCTGAATACACTGCCTCCGTAGCATTTTTGATATACGGAGCCCGGAATCCCACTTTGCACTCCCTGAGTTCTTCCTCTGTTGCATCATGCAGCCTCTGAACATCCGGGAATACATAAAATGCCTCACCGTTATATCCTATGACTTCATCACCAAATCTATGCGATATATTTTTTACGCACTGCTTGATCTGCGGTATACTCTTATTCTGTGATACGATAAATGATATAAGTGTCTCAAAAAAATCCTGGTTTAATATGTGGATTCCACTCTTCTCATCAACAGCCGTCTTCAGTGCCCCATCTGCCTTTATAACACTTTGCTTAATAAGTCCATAATCATTGTCCATATCAAGATACAACTTCCATATTCCTTCATAATCCTCCATGGATGAACCATATATCCTGAGCACCTTGTCTGTCTGCTCCATCTTTACTGCTCTGCCAAATGCCACGACTTCATACACTTCTTCGTCAAGCTTATCAAAATGGAAACACTGACCGCACTCAAGTATCTGAGAGAGTGTAAAATCATTCACACCGTCTACTGTTACTATATTATTCTCACAACTTACTTTCATCTTCTGTACACCTGCCATTTCCTGTATCTAAAATCTCATGAATTGCACTATATCTTTATCTATCTTAAGCATACCGCGTATCAACCGTCTAATAATACTTATTTGTAAATTACCTTTATAAAACACACCAGACTATTGTATAATACACGTATATTATTTTCAACGTCACTTATATTATGGTAAACGGAAATAATTGCCTATATTTAAATTCACAGGAGGACTTATGGCAGAACAAATATATACCATTCCGGTAAACGATGCATTTGACAGTGAATGCGAATGTCCTATGTGCCAGATGCAAAGGGAACTTGAACGAAACGCAATCGAATACACTATGGGACCAAGCTATATGGAGGATGATAATCGCGCCATGACTGACAAGCTTGGATTCTGCAGTCATCACCTGAGACTTCTCTATCAAGAAAAGAACCGCCTGGGACTGGCTCTCATGATGAACACCCATATGAACAAAACTATCAAGGATATGAAGGAGCTTGCGGCTAAAGGTCCCGCGTCAAAGGCTGGTCTATTCGGCAAAAGCACTCCAAACGCCCCTATAGTCGACTACATTGATAACATGGAAAAAAGCTGCTTTATATGTGGGCGCATGGACAATATGTTCGTTAGATATGTGGACACTATCTTCCACATGTGGAAGAAGGACGCCGAATTCAGAGAGAAATTTGCGAGCTCTAAGGGATTTTGTACATATCACTATGGTATCCTCTACAAGACAGGTCAGAGCAAGCTGAGCAAAGAGCAATACAGCGAATTCATCAACGCTTTAAACAAAGTCTTCTTTGAGGGAATGGAGAGAGTGAACGAAGACATCAGCTGGTTCATCGACAAATTCGACTACAGATATAAGAATGAACCTTGGAAGAATTCCAAAGACTCTGTACAAAGAGGAATCATCAAAATGGGACATACATTTGTGGAATGATGGATAACTAATGATGAATAAATAACAATAGATAACAATAGATAACAATAGATAAATATAAAAACAACTGAAAAGTAACAGTTATAAAACAAAAGTAAAAAGTCATCTGCTCATGCTATCAATGACGAAAATACTCCGCCATTGTCATATATGCAGATGACTTTTTTATATTTTTTATGGTTTTATATTGTAATATTACTTGTCAGCTGACTATCAGCCGACTTTCCAAGACATGATACCGATACCATCTGCCAATGACGTTTTTCCGACATTCATATCATTTGCAGTATCTGAGTCAGCCGATATTACACTTTCTATCCTATTGACTACTCTATCGTCTATTCTGTTGCCTATTTCATTGTCTATTCCATGACGGTGCTTATATTTCTCATGCAGACATGCTCTATAATCTGCAAGGCGTCCCGTGAACACAGGTTTGAGCATAGTGCATTTTCTGAAATCTCCAGGCTTTACCAATCCCGGTTTCTTGTGGAATATATCAACTCCGGCATTTCTAAGTACTGCCGCTACGAATTGAGAACAAAAATAATTATATTCTCTGTCCATGGCTCTATGAAAAAATACACTGAACACTCCAAGGAAATTATAACCATATCGCTCAGGATGCTTCTTGAATCTTACCAATTCCCGCTGTATGTGGTCATATTGTCTTTTTGTCACATTGAGCTCGTACACTGTACATCTGGTTTCTTTATGCTTGCCAAATATACCCTTCTCTATATTCTCACTGATGAACCCACCGTTAAACGGGTTGTACATACCTCTTCTTGCAAAACTGTACATTTCATTGAGACTGATATCAAGAGCCAGAGATGTGTGACTATATGGTTCCCTGGTAAATAGCTTTATCAGATTTGATGGTATCGTCTCCGTCTTGGACAGAAGTATATATATCCTCTTGTAATCGTATTCCATAATTTCTTTCCAATCACATGTATTTGATACGCACGCCTCCCCTTAAGGCGTGTGCTCATCCCCACATATTTTCATATAATATCTGCAGATCAATGTCAGTACTGCAGATTCTGTAATACATTGTATCTCTTACTTGCCTGGCTTGTATGAACTCTTGAGTGATACAATCCTGTTATACACAGGGTGCTCACTTGTCGAATCCTTTGAGTCAACACAGAAGAATCCATTTCTGAGGAACTGGAACGCTTCACCTGGCTGAGCATCCTCAAACGCCTTCTCAAGCTTACATCCCTGTTTGATGACAAGCGAATTTGGATTGAGGTTTAATGTACCGTCATCGTTGAGTTTTCCCTTCTCCTCGTCGATGATATTCTCGTACAGACGAACTTCAGCATCTATGGCACTCTCAGCTGATACCCAGTGTATGGTTCCCTTTACCTTACGGCCCTCAAAACCTGAGCCACTTCTTGTCTCAGGATCATATGTACAATGAATTGTTGTCACATTGCCATCCTCATCTTTCTCAAAGCCAACGCACTTTACAAAATATGCGTTCTTGAGGCGAACCTCATTGCCAGGGAAAAGTCTGAAATACTTCTTTGGTGGCTCCTCCATGAAGTCCTCTCTCTCTATATATAAATACTTGCTGAATGCAACCTTTCTGCTTCCAAGCTCCTCATTCTCCTGATTGTTCTCCACATCAAGATACTCAACCTGATCCTCAGGATAGTTGTCTATGACAAGCTTTACAGGGTCTACAACAGCCATGTATCTCTTTGCTGTGAGCTTTAAGTCATCACGCACACAATACTCAAGCATAGCATAGTCAACAGATGACTGGCTCTTTGATATTCCAACCAGCTCCATAAATTTCTTGATGGCTGATGGTGTAAAGCCTCTTCTTCTGAGGGCAGCTATACTTACAAGACGTGGATCATCCCATCCATCAACTATTCCATCCTCAACGAGCTTCTTTATGTATCTCTTACCTGTTATTACATTTGTAAGGTAAAGCTTTGCAAACTCTATCTGCTTTGGTGTGCCGTCAGGTGAATCCTTGTAGCCAAGCTCCATAACGACCCAGTCATACAGAGGTCTATGATCCTCGAACTCAAGTGTACATATGGAATGTGTAACTCCCTCGATCGCATCCTCGATAGGATGGGCAAAATCATACATTGGATAGATGCACCACTTGTCGCCTGTATTGTGATGGTTCATTCTTGCTATTCTGTAGATGATCGGATCTCTCATGTTGATGTTAGGGCTTGCCATATCTATCTTCGCACGAAGTACCTTGCTTCCATCAGGGAACTCACCATTCTTCATCCTCTCAAACAGATCAAGATTCTCCTCGATACTTCTGTCTCTATATGGGCTGTTCTTACCAGGCTCTGTGAGTGTTCCCCTGTACTCTCTGATCTCATCCGGTGTGAGATCACACACATATGCCTTGCCCTTTTTGATAAGCTTTATCGCTGCCTCGTACATCTGATCAAAATAGTTAGATGCAAAGAACACTCGGTCACCAAAGTCTGCGCCAAGCCACTTCACATCTGCAAGTATGGACTCGACGAACTCTGTCTTCTCCTTTGTAGGGTTTGTGTCGTCAAATCTGAGATTGAACTGTCCGCCATACTGCTTTGCCAGACCGTAATTTAAAAGTATTGATTTGGCATGTCCTATATGTAAATATCCATTTGGCTCCGGTGGGAATCTGGTGACGATCTTCGGAACCTTTCCCTCAGCTATATCTTTCTCAATTATCTGTTCAATGAAATTCTTACCTGTCATCTCTTCAGCCATTTTATTGCCTCCCGCTTATAATATAAAGACGCATCAACATACGTGCGTACGGCGTCTGTATGTATCATATTTTCCCGTGTTTCAATAGTTTTTACCCTATTTTTGCACGCGATTATAATTATTTTACCATACTTTTGCCACTTGTACCACAATTATCTTTTGATTTGCAATAATTTTCACAACAAATACGCTAAATTGTCAATAAAAAAGTAACAAGCAAACATATGTTTAGGGCGGTATTTTCCTTTTTACCGCCCTTGCTTTTTGTCACTTTTGCACAACAAACAGCCCTGATCTAACCTCTGATCAGAGCCGCAGCACTGCTTATTTTTGCATTTTTATTGTCACTTATTCACAAAATTTACTTCTCTATAAAGATTTACACAGTAGCAATTCCTTTGAAGACGGAAGACTATCTAAATCCACATCAGCTATCGACAACTATCTTTGATACCTCATCCCTGAATAATTCCTTTGCACACCGCCACCCAAGTATCTTACGTGGATAATTGTTTATCCAGTCCTGTATATATCTTATCTGCTGATGGCTGTATCTGTCTGTATTCTTGCCCTTTGGTATGTGTCGCCTGATTAACTTGTTTGCGTTTTCATTGGATCCACGCTCATAACTGCTGTATGGGTGACAGTAATATACCTTTGTTCTGTCCGTGCCGGGGTGGAGCAGTGAACGCTTCATGCCTGCATAGTCCGCAAACTCAACACCATTATCAACCGTAATGGTTTTGAAAAGCTTCTGGAAGAGTCCGCCAAGTCTTTTTTCAAGCTTATCAAGTTCAGAAACTACAGACCGTGCTTTTCCGTCCGGCATCTTACGGATGATCTCGTTTCTGGTTTTACGCTCAGTAAGGACCAGCAAGCATGTTTTAGATACTCCCTGTTTACCGCGCACCGTGTCCATTTCCCAGTGTCCAAAATCATTCCTTGACAAAATATCCTTATTCCTGTTTTCGATAGATTCACCTGCACTTGCACGTTTTTGCACTCTCACCTTTTTAGGGTGTTTCTTGCGCTTTGACTTTACAGGTAGCTTTTTGTTTGTAAGTTCCAGAAAAAGACCTTTGTCGATATATCTATAAAGTGTGTTTGAACTGATAGAGGTTTTGAAGCCTTGCAGCCTTGCCAGTGCAAGAGCGACAGCAGGAGAGCAGCCATCTTTGATTATTGTTTTTTCTACAAATTCCACAAACTCCATATCATTACCGACCTTTAACGGTCTGCCTTTTGATGTCTGCATATACTCATGGTTTCTTTGTGCCACTTCTGCACTGTATCTTTCACACTCTGTTAAGTCACTGTTAGTATGTATATATATACCTCTTTTGTATTCCCTTGTTATGGTCGCTCTTGAAAAGTGTAAAAACTTTGCAACATATGCCCGGTTATGTCCGGCATTAAGCAGCGTTTCCATTTTCACCCTGTCATTCCATGTCATTTGTTTATATTTCATGCTTACCCCTCTTTTATCGCAAAAAAATATGTGCCATCCCTGACACATATTTTATGGTATTATTTGTCATTTGTTTACTGGTAATATTTTCCAGCTAAAGCGGTAGCTTCATCTGATCAGAAAAAAGATCTGCTTCATCGTCTGTTAATTCTCTAAAACCCTCACCTTTTGCCATCGTCTCAGCCGTGGCAGTTCTAGGAGAGAACAGAACATTGTTCACATAAGCTTTTGCTTCATCAAGACTTTTATCCTTTAAAGCATACCGACCATGTACAGGATTATCTAAAGTCTGCACATAGAGATATTTCAGACTTTCAGGCTGCCACATGCGAATATTCATCGTGAGCGGTGTCATTTTTATATAAAGCTTGCAGCGCCTGCGAAGCTGCGTTATATCCTCATTATCTGAACCGGGAAGCTCCCGGAAAAGTTCTTCCATGCTCTTACTGGTAGTTATGATCATAAGTTTACACTCCAGAAACTTGTTGTGATACCGCGCGCGAACCATTGATTGTGTGTGATTATCAAGCAGTTTTAACAAACTACTGAAATTAACATCATTTGCGCGCAGATCATCCAATATCACGCAGTCTTGCCCTTTGTAATCATCAAGCATATCTTCACCGCCGGATGAAATATAACAACTGTATTCATTCTGTGCTGCTAATTCCTTTGCATAGGTGGTCTTTCCACAACTGCTATCACCATAAATATAAAAAACTTCCATATCTCTGTTTTCTCCTTTTACACGATCTAACCGATACTTAAAAGCGTTATCTATTGTTTTCCTGAATCTGTCATATTCCTGAATGGTTATGTAATCTGTATAGTTATATTCCCTTATGACACCGTTTATTATAAGGTCGGCTATTTCTGCTTTTCTCTGTTTATCTGCTTCACGACTTCTTGCCGTGTCTCTTTCCTTTACAAAATCGAAGTTGCTCTTTACCTCTTCATCAAGATATTGATATTTACTTGATACATTCTTATGTGTAGCATAAGCAAGCGCATCTGCAAACCTCCCTTGAATACGTCCGATATAGTTCGATGTGATACCGAACCACTTACAAATGGAATCCGTAGGAGTTGAGTCCTTAAATCTAATATATATATGCCAGTGTGCAGCCTTTGGAGAGCCGTCATCATTGACATCCTTGTCATGCAGGATATACGCATAATTTTTAATGGCGTTATGATCAAGACCGGACTCTACATCTTCAGCACTCATATATTCTAGCTGCTGGATGATCTCACACGTTTTCCAAGTTTTTGGAGTCCTGTCTTTTTTCTTTTTTTCTGTTTTTTCGTTTTCCATATTTTTTTCCCTCGTTTTCTTGTATTTTTACACTTTTTACACCTTTTACACCATGCCGAGGACAAGCCCCCTCGGCATAGCCTGAAAGTATTGATTTTATTATGATTATGGGGAAGTGGGAGATGGTAGGATTACACCATTACACCTTATTTTTATATACTTCTTATTTCTCCATATAAGCGCACTTGTTAAAGGTGTAATTTGTGTATTTTTCTTTATTATGATGGTACCATTCCTTAACGCCCCCAACCCCCCTCTGCCCAGCTCCCACAGGGGGGCTATTACTTCAGTTTACCGCTTACAGACTTTTAATCATTACTTACCGATTGAAGTCTGTGACAAGCTTCCGGGGACTCTCAATATTTTTAGGTTATCTCATAAAACGCAGCACATTGAGAGCCAGGCGGCACAGATTGTTGAACATCAGTATTATGTTATTGATTAGTCTTATGATAAGCTTCATGGTATCACCTCCACACGTTCTAAGACGGTACGCAGTAGCCTTACGTGGACGACCTGTCAAGGCACGGCAAGCCTTTAGGCCTTGACAGGTCATCCACTACAGGCATAGTTATAGTTAAGGCAGTGCGGAGCACTGCGCTACGCTCAACTTGTATTATCAAAAAGGCGCAGCTACGGCACAGGCTGGCAGGCACGCGCGCAGGGGCTGAAGCCGCCAGCGGCGCGCGTTATCTCTTGCGTTTCCTGAACCTCTTCTTTATTCCGGTTGCGAAGTCTATATTTGGTTCAATGACTCCTTGAGCCGCGAGGATCTCAGAATCTGAAAGCATATCTGCCTTTTTAAGATCTTCAACTATTGCAGATGTATCATATGCATGATAGTCTTTATCAAACACGAACTTAAAGCCGATCGACAACGGTTTGATCATGTCTATGTTGTCGCAGTTTTCGAAGCTTACCGCGTCATACTCACGCACGGAGAGGATTCTCCACGTTTTATTGACACAATAAAGACTTCCAGCGATCTGACGAAGCAGGGCATCAACGAATTTGAAACGCTGAGCAGTGCAGAGAATACCGATCTTGTTCTTCCTCACCTGAAGAAGTCGTTTAAGAAGTTCAGTGCTTATATTGTCTTTGTAGTTTCGACTGTTCCAGATAGCGCCGACTTCATCGAACACAAACAGCGTTACATCATCTTCATCCTGCACCACGTTCTTTAGCTGCTCCGCAGTCGTGAACGGTGTATAGGGCACGTCCAGAAGTTCCACATTGCTGATCAGGTGGATATGCTGCGTCACAAACTTCTGCTTGTCCTCGTTCCAGACAGGCAGACCATCATATTTATTAAATATCTGTCTTGCAAGCATAGTCATGTCTAAGGTCTTGCCACTTCCGAACACCTTGTTGCGGTAAGCCGTTATCATGTATATCCTGCCGTAGGCCTTGCAGCGGTTACGCTCTTTATGCTTGATATACTTGTAAAGATCTACCGAACCGTTGATTATGATGTGATAGAAGTGGGTTATAGTGAACGGCACTATAGGCAGATACACACACACAAGGAAGATTAAACCGACTATTAACAATACTTTGATCATAAGCGCAGCCCCCTAAACGCTCCGAGGATTACCGCCATACACAGTAATATGATCATCCAGGCGAATATCTTCGCCATCATCATGTATAGATCACCGTTTGAATATATCTCTAATATAAACTTATCCATCATTACACCTCCTAAAATTTCTTAAAGTCACAAAGTATACGGTACACTGTCCTGACTATGTTCCACATGATCCAGAACATAAATTCTATAGCTATAAGCATAAGCGCGTTGTAGCAGTCCGTCAGGCTACGCACCTTATGTAAATATTCAGCATCACCCGGAGTTGCTACCTGTACCGCACCGATCAGTCCCGGCTGGTACTCCGCAGCGTGTGCCGTAACTCCGATATGCGCCATGCTCCACAGGCTGAACCCGATCACCAGCGCGCTACCAATCAAAATCATCACCTTTAATTTTCGATTCAAGATATTCACTCTCCTTATTCTTGTATTCGTTAAAAGATTCTTCATCACGCTTAAATTCATTAAACTCTCTATATTCTTTGATAAGCTGGAGACTTCCCAGCACAAAAACGATCGCACAAACAATTGTCATATATAATCACTCCTTTGATTCATAGAAAACACAATCCCGACAATATGGACGACTATTACCAACAGTATGAAATACTTCCATCGAATCAATGCATTCACGCGCATGAATGCAATTATAACGAAAACTCTCAACAAGAGGAGAGTAGGAACCATTACAACAACTATCATCCTCTAAACACGTATCACAATTTTCTTTACACATACAATTTACTTCTCCTCGTCATAATTTTTTATCCACTTTGCAATACCAAAAATTATTGCTATAGGCATACCAACTGAAAACATAATTGTTACAAAATAGATCACAATTTTATAAAAAGGAAGTCCTAAGGCAAATAGAATTACACCTGTTACAATTCCCAAAACTAAAATCAAAATATCAAAACAATCCATACTCAATTCACCCCCTGAACATATAGAATATACTGAATAACGATCATAACCAGAAGCAGTATTCCCAAAGCCAGAAATACAAAATATAAATACCAGTCTTCACCCAAATGTTTTTTACCAAGTTTATAAAACCAATAACTATCAACCAGGCAACAGCCACAGGCGATAGCTGAGATTATCAACATATTAAGATCTTTATCCATATAAATCACCTCACAAGCCAAGAAGCCAAGAAGACAACACCCAGAACACCACTAAGAGCAAAATCGACTGCACACAAAAGCAGATAAAAATAAACTTATCCATATAAACCACCTCGTTATTTACTTATTTTTTCTATATGCTATAATTTACCTATCATCAACCGAAAGGAGTTAAAACATGGTAGATTTTGGCATATTAACGATCATACTAACAATAATCACATATTTAATGATTATCGCCATACCAGCAGGATTCATATTTTTAATCTATTTTTTAATAAAAAAACTTATTAAATACTACAAAACAGGAGAATAAAATCCTGTTTTTTATTTCAAATCAATCATCTCCCTTTGCTATTCCAGCGATAAAGTAATATATAAGGATACCGACCAAACCGCATATAAGAAAGGTCATAATTATATTCCACAGTGAGAAACTCACATCCCCGGCGCTAAACTTGAAGTTAAGCACATCAAATATAACCTTTGCTATACTTTTCACAGCACCTATCATTTTTTTCATACCCCCTTTATGATTTCTTAAGTAATCTATATATAGATATCACAGCTATGATCACAACAGCGCCAATAACTACAGTCCAAAAGCTAGCCGGGATAAATTCAAAGAATGCAGCGATAACCGGAAACAGACCATCTTCACCGTCAAGCAGAGCCTTGAAGAATGCCACAATTCCCTTGAGAATACTCCAAAATGATTTTGAATTATCATCATCAACACCGACACCAGAGC
>ERZ1027050.128-NODE-128-length-37468-cov-13.259723_pt1 | contig 37468 bp, 51 predicted proteins | sample MGYA00519285_ERZ1027050 | MGnify/ENA primary metagenome ERZ1027050 (study PRJEB26926, sample SAMN06164600) | human gut metagenome | biome: ENVO:00009003; feature: ENVO:2100002; material: ENVO:00002003 | host: Homo sapiens | place: USA | collected 2012 ... | reverse complement strand
AGAATCAGTGTCTGCAATGCATGTGAGTCGATTGTAGTACACAGTGCCATAGCAGAGGAGTTTCTGCCAAAGCTGTACGATAAGCTAAGAGAGCATCATGTACAGCTGCACTGTGATGAAAGAGCGCAGGCAATTCTTGCCGGAAGAGATGATGTGACAGAGGCCACTGCCGATGACTGGGGTATGGAGTATCTTGATTACATTATGTCTGTAAAGATTGTTGACAGCATTGATGAGGCAATCGAGCATATCAACAGATACAACACATCACATTCAGAGGCAATCATCACAAATGATTATGACAACGCACAGAAGTTCTTAAATGAGATAGATGCTGCATGCGTTTATGTAAATGCCTCAACCAGATTTTCTGATGGAAATGAATTCGGCTTTGGAGCTGAGATAGGAATCAGCACACAGAAGCTTCACGCAAGGGGACCTATGGGGCTTGAAGCACTGACTAGCTACAAATATATTATTTACGGCAGTGGTCAGATCAGGGAATAGTCAGGTAAAGTATCATAGAATTAATTTGAGAGGAAATATAATATAACATGAGCTACGATATAGATATAACAAAGACACCACCGGCACATGAGCCTGAGAGGCAGTATTACTACATGGCAAAGGCAAAGGATTTTGTTGAAAAGAAATCTAAAGAAATCGGCCGTCCTATGACTTATTTTGTAAAGACCTTCGGGTGTCAGATGAACTCTAAAAACAAGATGCCTAAAACCTTGTAAAATCAACCTTTCTTGTTAATCTAATCTTACTCATACACACATAAAGAGAGCAGGCTGCCTAAGCCTGCTCTTATTCTCTGTAAAGGAACTCGTGAACGAGTCCGTTCTTAAACTCTATCGAAGCCACGCGTCCGTCCAGCAGAACAATCCTCTCAATCACACTGTTCACAAAATCCTTAAGCACCTTTGCATCTACGGCACAGGAGAGCTCCCTGTAGTTGATGTGCTCACCTGATGCAATCTGATGAGCAATTAAAAATCCGGATGCAGTGGAGATGAAAGACATATCATCGTATTTTGTATCTGCAGTGTCGGCTTCAAGAGCTGACAGCTCATTTTCTATATCGCTGAGCGTGCCCTCAAGCTCCCTCTTAGACATCAGATATTCTTTTTCACTCATTGCATCATCTTCAAATAAAAACAGCTTCTTGAGCCTCTCAAGCGCTCTGATGGTCTTATCTCTTTTTGCTGTGAGTGCATCAGAATCACCGGAGCGGATGACGGTATATGGTGCAGCAGTGTACCGCTTCGGTTTGAAACCATGCATGATAGTGTCAAAGGTGACATCCAGTCCAATGTCAGCGATGCCTGCCACCTGCTCAAACTCCGGGCCGGTGAGGAGTATCTGCTCCAGATCAGAGACAAAGTGCAGCAGTTTCTTTGACTTGGAAGCCTTGACCAGATTTGAGATATAGTTGAAAATAAACGGTCCGAGCTTCACATCAGAGGTGCCCTTTGCCTTGCAGTGAATTTTTTTGTTGTGAGCACCGCATCGATAATTCGACGGCCTGAAACCATCGGCTCTGACCACATCGGCATCGGAGTGATAGAAAGCCCCGCACAGACCGCACACGATAAGACCGCCGAACACATGAGTCTTCTTGCTGACCACCTTGCGCCCATCCTTACCGAGTCCGAAGGTGTTCATGTCCATCTGATGAGTCACCCTCTCATAGAGCTCTCTGTCAATAAGCGGTGGAAACACATCCTTCACATAGATAACCTCAGACGGATCATTCCTCTTGCCTCTGGCAGATTTCCTGTAATTGTAGCGATAATCACCGACATTCATAGGATTCCTCAGGAAATCAGCCACGGTCTTGCTGGTCCATTCACCGCCACGCTTGGTCGGGATGTCGTGAGCATTACAGTAATCACGCACCACACAGGTAGAGTGGCTCTCATCATAGAGCCTGTACATCATCCGGGCATATTCTGCCTCAGTATCAGAATGCACCGGGCATTGTTTCTTTGCATCCCAGTCCCAGCCATACGGTACTCTGGCACCGTTCCACTTACCCTCGAGCGCACGGTTCATCATGATGTCACGCACACGCTCACCTGTGAGCTTGCGCTCAAGCTCAGCAAACACGAGGATAATCTTGAGCACGGCTTCACCAATAGCGCTTGAGGTATCAAACTGCTCATTTAAAGAGATGAATGCCACCTTATGCTCCTTGAAATCATTGTACATAATAGAGAAGTCCACAAGGTTACGTGATATACGGTCAATCTTGTACACTACGACATGAGAAATCATGCCGGCTTTGACCTTTTCAATCATTCTCTGATACTCCGGACGGTGAGTGTTCTTGCCGGAGCGCCCAGCATCCTTGAATATTTCATAATTTTCAGTTTTAAGAAAATGCTTCACATAGTTGGAGCATTCCTGAATCTGAAAAGGGATAGAGTCTCTGTCAGCCTGTTTCCCTGTGGAAACCCTGACATAGATAGCGACAGTTTTAGACATATAAAAAGCCCCTTTCTAAAAAAGAGGGCATGTGATATAATAAGACTTGCTTATGGAGTTATTATATTGGCCCTCGGGTTAATAGGTAACATCTATATAAACGCTCTGCAGTTGCCGCTGCAGGGCGTTTGTTTAGTTACAGCACCTTTTACACGGTGATAAACCAAGAGACTTTGCCTCTTCGATGTCAATTTGAATAGCATCCTGCATACCACTACATGATGGAATAGTGTGATACTTTGAACCAGATGCTTTATAATATACAAAGTCCTTTTCAACAATATCAATATTTAATACTTTAGAAAGATATTCACTGTCATCAGGAAAAAGGGAGCAGTGACGATTGAGTTCATATTGAAGAGCGTTATTAAGTCGGTCAAAAGGTGTTGTGTATGATAACAAACTTAATATAAAAAGCAATTCACTAAAACCAGAGGACATTAAACCATAATCCGCATGAAAAATCTCGTCTTTTCGCAGGGTATTGCGACTGTGATAGTTATAAATACGACCGCCATGCGCGGACATATTTCTGTAATCAATACAAATGAAAAGAGTATCCATCATAAGTTTTTTCATGGAATCATCGTAAATAAAATCGTAGTGGTCATGGTATAAATGGGATATCATTTCATTTTGCTCAGGAGTTTTAAAGAATCCGACAAAATTAACAATTGTAGTAAAATATACCCCCTTAAAGAGTATCCAAGGTGGAACATCACCATACTTTGACATATAGTGGTGTATTGGATCTTTATCTGAATACAATGCCTTTTTTATCTTTTCTAAAGTTTCAGAAAGTGTAAATCTCTTTTTTCTACGTTTCTTATTAGCATAATTCCTATAATTAAGATATTTTGCAGAGGCAGTACCGAATGATTTTGAAATTACATCGGCAGCAGCTTCTTTAATGAACTCTTCCAGATCCAGCATAGCGGCCATGACAGAGTTTCGCAAATTCTTATCTAAAATAAATAAAGATAAAATCTGTTCAAAAGTAATGCCATCCTTATAATATATAGAATCATTGTCCCTGATTATGTATGGTTCTCTATAGCTTTTGATCAAGTTAGAATAACCATATCTCGAAAGAGCACTAACAGCAAAAGCCTCATCTGATATTATAAGATTTTGAGATTTTAATTTTTCAAGCTGACTATATACGTCAGTATAAGTTATTTGTTTATTCATTGTATAATCCTCATAAACGCAAAAAAAGCCTTGGAATAAACCAAGACCAATTTTGCGACCGCACAGCAGTCATTCGCTAATTAGCTACATTATAGCATATGAATTAGTCTTGTCAAGTATTCATATTAAAAATAAGATTAAAATTTGCGCCGGCGCAAAACTGACTATTCATCATGTGATTTGCTTAATTCATCCATTAAACCCGACGTTATTATACCGGCCGGTAAGGCTACAACAGCAATTCCTAGGAAAGATGAAATCATAGTAATAATTTTTCCGATTGTAGTTACTGCATACACATCACCATAACCAACAGTGGTTAATGATATCGTAGCCCAATATAGGGCATCAAAATATGTTGGGAACGTTTCTGGCTCAACATTGATGATTACCAGAGCTGAAACCAGAATATATGTAATAGCCATGACCAATATGGTAATAAATGTCTCTTTTTGCTTTTTGAAAACATTACAAATCATAGTAATGCTTTTAGAATATCTAACTAACTTTAAAATCTTAAGTAATCGCAGAGATTTAAATAATCTAAAAATTTTTAGTAACTTAAAGCTGCTATTCAATAATGTTATTGATGGAAGAATGGACAATAAATCAATTATCGCCATTGGAGTTAGTGGATATAGTATAAATTTATTAAGCTTATTACTAAGCTTATCAGCTACGAACCACCGCAAAATATAATCAACAATAAAAATGATAACAGTTATCCTGTCAATTAATGTCATCCAGGATTGTTGTTTAACAAAAGCCAATGGAATAATGCTCATAATTATGACTGCAAACATAAATGTATCATAAATGGCATTTTGGTTAAGAATATTATATATTTTCTTTCGCATTGGAACTCCCTTCTACTTAATTTCATAGACTTAACATATATAAGGGCAGGATGCATGGGATAAAATCTCATTAAAATTTTCTTCTCATTTCAATGACTTTACCAAGTATCTTAACTGGGGTAGTATCTATTTCTGATTCAGTAAAACGCATAGGCTCATATACAGGATTCTGTGGTATGAGAGCAATCCCTTCTGCATATTTCTGCAATCGTTTGCAAGTTGCATCATGTCCATTGACGAGAGCAATCACAAGATCACCTGATTCGGCATCATCGACACGTTGTACGATAACGGTATCACCATCATACAGAGTAGGTATCATGCTGTCACCCTTAATCAGCAGACCGAAGTAATCACCCTTTGCAGCTAAAGCGGGAGAAATCTCTATTTGACCGATCACTTCCTCAACAGCCTCTTTTCCATATCCAGCAGCCACACGACCGAGTACTGGGATAGTGTAGCCGGATTCTATTGGCACAGTATCTATATTTAATTTCTTATCTTCTATTAAATCAGACTTATTTATATTAAAGTAATCAGCCAAAGCTTGTACTTTTCCCATTCGAGGAATGGCTATTCCTTTGCACCATGTATTAAAGGTTTGAGGAGATACGCCAATTGATTTGGCAATTTCAAGCTGTGTCTTTTCACTTTTTGCGATATAAGAATTAAGGTTTTCTGAAAAAATAGCTTTTTGCTTATCTTTAACCATTTTTATTTCCTCCTTATATACTGATAATACAATTAAATTTTATCACAGTCAACAAAAAAACAAAATAAATTGGATTTTGGTATTGACATCAAATTTAATTTGATATACTATAAGGACAACAAAAGGAAAGGAGCAATAAGTAAGTGAGTAAGTTACAGATAAGTTTAGCCGCCGCTAGAGTAAATGCTGAAATGACGCAAACAGAGGCAGCAAAGGCAATGAGTGTATCAAAAAATACTTTGGTTAATTGGGAAAAGGGAACATCAAAACCCTCTATTACACAAGCGAAAGAATTGGCGGCGATATATAAAATACCATTAGATTATATTTTTTTTGCTGATTAAATCAAATTAAATTTGATACAACTAAATAAAAAGGAAAAGATCATGTGGAAAATATTTTTTACTTACAGAGACAAGGAATCATCACACCGGAGCTGGCATTGAAATGCTATTACCGGTACGGACTCCATGCTGCAGAGAGCATATATCAGCAGTACCCCAAGAAAGACCATGAGCCGGTACCACTGGAAGAGAAGATGCGAGAGTTTGGTGTAGACGCAAAAGAGATAAAGACTGCAGTGCTGCAGACGGAAACGTTGCTGGACAGGATGCAGGAAAAGGAGAGCAAATGAGAATCGGACTGGAAATAGAAGTCTCGGACAAAGAACTACTCGGCAGACTGGCGAACGTCAAAGAGAAAAAGGAAGCGCTTGATCGGGCAATGGCACAGTTGGAAAGCTGTATCACATCGAGGTACGAGGCAAAGAAGCATATTGCAAAAGAAACATATCGACCAGCTTTATTTGAAGATGCAGAGGAGAAAAAGCCATGACAAAGGAAGAATTGCTCATTCTCGAGAAAATCCTCGAGAAAATAGATAAAGCAGATGAGATGAACTGCAAGAAAGAGGAAGAATACAACAGCTTCTGTACTAACACGAGAGAGGACTGGAATGAGGAACAGTATCAGAAACTCAAGAGAGAGAAAATCCTCACAGAAGCAGCGTACCTTGCAAGCCTTGTCGAGCTCAAGGCAGAAGTCAAGAACATGCTGAATCAATAAAGAATACATCCGGGCTTACCGGAGAGAAATCTGATTTAGGAAGGAGCGTGAGAAAAATTGAAACTAATATTCATCATAGCATTGATAACTTGCTTGATAGGGTGGCTTGAAAATAAGTGGACAAAATATGCGTTGATTGTATGGATCATACAAAAGACGAACACTCAGCCATCAAAAGAGGAGATGGTTGAGTGCAAGAAATTTGTGATAGAGCATGTGATAAAGGATTTATGTAAGCCCAAACTGTGATTTTATGATAGCAGTGATTATCTGACTAGAGATTTGAACCATTGCGGATAGTGATGTAGCACCTATTTCACCAGCAACTTTTTTTGTCTTGTTCCAAATATTGTCGGAACGGATATTAGCAAGATATTCGTGTCCAGATGGTGAAAGATCACTAATTTCTACTATATCGCCACCATAGCAATAAAGCGGTTTTAATATCAGGGCAGAATGTTCACATTGGCGAATGTGATAGAGAACTTCTTCACGTGAGTATTTTGCTAATAAATGTGGAGGTTGAGACTCTATATCATAGGTGAACTTATTTTCGAATGTACATAATTCCTCCAGCGTTAAAAGAATATCACGAATACAATCATTATTTAGTTTCATTTGCAAGATTACCTTTCATTTACTCGGCATGGCAGTGCCTGTAAGGAAAGTATACGGCTGTAGGAAGTAAATATGCAAGTAGCATTTAAGAGAGAAAGGATTGAAAAGGATTGAAAACACTGACAGACCTATTTTATAGTGCGTATTCGCCTCGTCAAAAGCGGTATCATCTCTCAATGACACTGAGGGAAAAAGACGGTGAGCACATAATCAAAATATTACAGAACGGCCGGGAGGTCATCAGAGCCACAGGAGACGAGAGAGAACAGGCATTTCAGATGGCAGCAAGAGACTTAGTAAGAAGATTTCCGGCGAAAGGAAGGTGATAAAGACGGAGAAAGCAGATTTCAAGCTCAAAGAAGTAATAAGCAGAATCGGAATGAGGATTTGGGTATATTAGGAGGTCACTTATGGAGAACAAACTTAAAGAGGCACTCAAAAAACTTGGAATTGAAACAGCAGAACAGTTAAACGCTGCCATCAAGGCAGAGAAGCCACTTGATATCGGCATCATGACATCAGAGGTGGCAAAAGAACAGAAAGCAGCATCATAAGGAGAGAAAAACCATGAAATTATTTAAGAAGCACACAGCAGGAATGAAACAGTACAAGGAATTTAAGAAGTGCATCGGCATGATCGGAAAGATTGAGGAGAGCGCAGATACAAAGGAAGCTGCACTCACAGCCGGCTACATAATCGGAGTAGTGAAGGAAAGACACGACAAGAGACTCATCACCGATAGCATGTTCAACACGCTCAAGGAGCTGACAGATATCATGCTTCAGGATGTGAATGAGCGCATGGAGAGCGACACACCATATATTATGCAGATTGAGGCATAAAAAAGACCGGTCGGGAAAATCTGATTTCCTGACCGGACTCTGCGTGAAAAACAACAATAAAAGAAAAACCATAAAAATATTATAACACATTAAGAGGAAAAATCCATATGCCTAAATATACAAAATATCTTGAATTTTCACAAAAAGAGCGCACTGCCATAAGAGAGCGTGACAATTATCGGTGCATATTCTGCCAGATAGGCTATGAGATGCCACCGACAGCAGTCCCTGAGATGGATATAACAGACATCATGCACTACATACCACGCTCATCCATGGGACTTGGCATCAGACAGAACGGAGCAGTCGGATGCCGGTACCACCATCATATGATGGACAATGGCAGCAGTGGAAACAGAAAAGAGATGCTCGGCATGTTCAGAGCATATCTGGATGAGTTTTATCCGGATTTTACAGATACAGAGCGAAAATACGATAAATGGAGTTTTTTAAAAAAGGAGAAACCATATGTTTGATAAGTTTGGAGAATTTGATTCGTTTAGTGAGATAAACGAGCTTGCAGAAAACCTGCTTAACGAGGGTGATATAGAATCCCTCAAGGTAGTGGCGAAAGAAAATGGAATACAGGCTGATTTCGTGGACCTGTACACCAACGGAGAAATCCCTGAGCTGTGCGATAAGCTCACGGCGGCACTAGGCAAGATTGATGTCGAGGCAGCAGAGCTTAAACCAAAGGAAATCATGGAGGACTGGGTGGAGTACCTAAGAGGCCAGTGCATGGAGAATGAACTCTTAGCTCACAATGTCAGAAAGAAAGGCAAGACATTGAAGGGCTGTATAGCAGCTATCCTGACATGGTCCTTCAAGAATCAACAGACAGTTGACAAGGATATCATCAAGGCAGCAGGCGTATCAGCGAGCAAAGTCACACTCGGCATACCGGGCATGGCAAGAGCCAAGAAGATAATCACAGACTACTACATGGGAAAGTAGGCACTACAGATGAAAGAAAAAACAATAGAAAAAATACCATACCTGGGACTACAGAAGATAAGCAGAAAAAAATCTGTGAAGTACATTGGAGTTACTGCAGTCAAGATCATAGGACATAAAAAGCACCTGCTCCTTGAGGTGTACGAAAATAAAAAGGAGTCAAAAAAGATTCCTGTAGTGAGAATCGCACTCACCAAGAAGGATTTCGGCACATACTGGCCGGACAAACATGTATGGACACGCCAACAGGTTTCATATTACAGACCCATATGGATGGAAACACACACAGGGGGAACCCTGACAGATGAAAATATCCTGCAGAGCCCGGAAGACCTTGAGAGGATAAAGACCTTTTGCGGCACCAAGCTTTTCAACCCTTCTTGGTGGTGGGAACACATATCAAGATACGAGGCCGACATCACATCAACAGAAAGGATAAACAGAGTAGAGCGAGAGCACAAGAGACGTCAGGAAGCGCTGAAGGACAGGCAGGCAAACACCAAGGCACTACCTGAAAAAGCAATACTGTACAGAGCCGATCACGTATATTTCCATGATGAGCACTTTCTGTATTACAAGAAGCATGGAAGCCGGGCTGACATAGCCTGCAGTAAGTGTGGCGGTGTGACCACTGCAAGATGGAAAAGCAGTGGAGCATACGAGGACCAGTTTGAGAGAAACATAGAAGAGCCGCGAGAGAACAGCTTCGGCACATGTCCTATGTGTGGCGCACGCGGGCAGTACAAATGCAAAGGGAAAGTAAAAGGCAGCATCAGAAAAAACCGGTATCTTTTTCTCGGACAGAAATACAAAGACAATGGCTTCGTCATGAGGTACATACAGGTGGAAAAAGAGTGGACACTTGGCTTCATTGCCGGCGATAACGGCAATGAAATGTACAATGCCTATGAAAAACTGTCGGGGGTTGAGCTGGCAAGAGCATATTTTGAACCAGGCAAAAAGGCTCAGGTCGACTATAACAAGCATGATCCGTATGTAGGGAGAGACTTCTGGGATGACTGTAATCTGTATGGTTTATCAAGCATCAGAATCAATTCCGGGCCAATACTTCCCGAGACATACGATGAGATGGCAGGAACCATGTTTCAATACAGCGCCATGAAGGAATACACAGACAGCCTCATGAGCGTATGCAATCCAGTTGAGTACCTTGAGTGCTACATGCGCACACCTCAGCTTGAAATGCTTGTGAAGATGCACCTGATAGGAGTGGCTGAGAAGCTTATCAAATGCCAGTATGGAATCATCGAAGATGAAACAGCAACGAGACCGGATGAGTTTCTCGGCATCAGAAAGGAAAAGCTCAAGCTGCTCATTAAGGAAAAGGGAGACATAGGTTTGCTGAGGGTTCTACAGATGGAAAAGAGGCTCGCGGAGAACTGGACAGATGAACAGGTGCAGCAGCTGGCAGAGACCGGACTCACATACACACAGGTCGTGCTCGCAGAGAAATATATGACATTACAAAAATTTTTAAACCGCATAAAGAAATATGCATGCTGTGATTACGGAGGCTGCAGTCAGTCGGTATACAGAATCAGACACATGGCCTCTACATACGCTGACTACCTGAGCATGAGAGAAGACAGAGGCTACGATCTGACCAACACGGTATATCAGTTCCCACATGACCTGGATGAAGCCCACGAAAAGATGGTGGAAGAGGTCAATAAGGAAAAGCTGGACAAACATCTGAAGGATGTTGCGGCACGCTTCCCGAACATTCGACACAGCTACAGAAAGTTGAGAAATAAATATTATTACGAGGATGATACATACATCATCAGACCGGCAAAGTCAGCAGAGGAAATAGTAACAGAGGGGCGAGTACTTCATCATTGTGTCGGAGGAGATAACTACTTAGGGAAACACAATCGGGGAGAGACGTACATACTTTTTCTGAGGTTCAAGGACACACCGAATATGCAGTATGTCACTGTCGAAATTGAAGCCACAACACCGAACATACTGCAGTGGTACGGAGCCCACGATAAGAAGCCTGACCAGGAGAACATACAGAAGTGGCTCAACAGCTACATACGGATGCTTGTGGCAGGAACACTGAGGACAGCAGGCATGCCGGCAATGGCTATAGCATATTCAGCATAGGAGGATATATGGAATACGTGCAGATGACACTCGATGACTGGGTGCAAATGAAGCAGAAACTGAGACAGGAGCTTGTAGGCGTGAAGCAGAGCTTCGTGAGAATAGGCTATGCACTCAGACAGATTGACGACCAAAGGCTTTATGAGAATGACGGCTACAAGAGTATAGCAGAATTTGCTAAGGCTGAGTACGGACTTGAGGCATCCACCACAAGCCGATTTATATCCATCAACCGCGAATACTCGATTGACGGATATTCAGAACACTTGAGACCGGAGTATGCAGACCTTGGAAGGAGCCAGCTTGAGGAGATGCTCAAGCTCCCCGACGCTGACAGGCAGATGATACAGCCCGAGGCATCAAGAGAGGACATAAGAGAGCTTAAGAGATTCAACAAGACCGAGCCTGCAGCGGGTGTGGCAGATGACACAAGCCAGCTAATAGAGAAATTCTTTGAGGACAACAAGGATATCCTCAATGAGGTGTACTCAAACGAGTTTGATGAGGAGTCAATGAACCGATTTGCAGAAATTGTAAATCCAGCCGGAAATCGCTCATTCAAAAAAGGTCTTTACTTTATGATGATGTACGAGAATCGCGTCACAATCAAGAAGTTTGGAGACACGCCAAAAAATATGTCATGGTGGGAATTCTACCAGGTTATGCGCTCTATCTTTGATGAGGATGCAGCAGGCACCAGAACGTGGCAGAACCATTTTGGAGGAGATAATGAAGTACAGGAAAATGAGCCGACAGGAGAGCATACTACAGCAGAAACTCCTGAGCCAGAGGATGACAATGCAGCAGTTGGAGAAGCTGGCACTGATGAGGTCGAAGAGACTGAATCGGGAAGCGTGGCAGATAATGAGCCGGCTCCTGGAGCAGGAGAAGAGCAAAAGGATGCTCCCACCGACAGAACTACAGACTGCAGAGAGGATAATAGAGAGCCTGCGGACAGGCCCAAGGAACAGACGGGAGAAAAGAGCCTTGGAGAACAAATTGCGCCGGCGCAAAAATCCCCGCAAATCCTTGAAAAATCAGAGTCTGAGAGCATCGAAAAGGAAGAAAATGAAGTCCAAAGCATAGAGGAAAATGAGCCAGAGATAGAGGACGAAAAGCCGGAGACAGAAGTCATAGAAGCATGCATGACAAGAAGAGAATATATGAACACTCTTACGGTGGCGAAAATGGCTGATTACATAGCAGAGGAGCATCACAGCGGCCACTTATTGGCATCAGATTTAATTTTCCCGGAGAAAATCAGTCAATGGCTCAGAGGCGAAGTTGATAGATATGGAAAAGCACAAAGTTAGGAGGCAGAAAAATGTTTATAGATTGCGCAAAATTAGAAAAAATTTTAAAAGCTGATTACAAAACGTGGGGCGTCAAGTTTGGACTCACAGACAAAGGTATGTACATCCTGAACGGCACCGGATGGATGGTGGAAGCCGACAAAGAAAAAATCACAAAGGAATTTTTAGGTACCGTAATCAAGACATGCGGTCTTGCACCGGAAAAAGGCGAGTTCATGACGTATCAAAAAGGACACGATCCACAGTTCGAAACGGAAAGAAAACCACTCCTGTGGGACATGGTAGGCGACACAAAGGAAGCCTTTATTTCACAAATCAAAATCACGCAGCGCGACAATATGATGTCGGTCGTAAAGACACCGGGAGGTGCACGTCTCATCAATGATGCACGCCTGGCCATAGTCAACCCAGACAAGTGCCGCAAAGACGAAGATCCACCAAGCACATTCGCTGTGCACGGAGACTGGCTCGTGTCATACAATGACGAAATGGCGGTCGGAATATGTTTCACGGATCCTCTCTATAAGCCGGAGCTTGAAGTCTTAAGACTCCTCTCGGGAGTAGACTTTTACTGGATAGAGACACCATATTACGAGCTTTAGGTTGAAACATCTGCAGAAATGCGAAAGAAACCGGGCATGCGAATTAATTTATATCACGAAAACTGATTTGTAAGCCATTTAACCAGGGGAGCCTTACCAAGCTCCCTTTACCTCGGAGAATAAGATGACATTACAAGAATACGAAGTGCAGGGCGGCTGTGAGGGATGCCTCTTTTACGACACGACAGATGTAGACGGAAGAAAAGGCTGCACGTTTCATTGTTTTGATGATGAGTCGGACGATTGGAACTATGCAAAAAATTGTGATGAGATAAGCGAGTGAGGAAGATAGAGAATGAGACTGATTGATGCAGATGCATTATTACTAGAACTAGAGCTGCTCCAGGATGAGGCAGATGCGAAGTATCACGAAACAGATTTTGATAGCTTCTATGGTGGTAGCTGTTCGATGATACAAGAGGCTATTAAGGTGGCTGAAAAACAGCCGATTGCCTTTGATGTGGATAAGGTTGTGAAACAATTAAAAGAAAGAAGCAAAGAGTTTAACTCTGGTTTGAGATTGCATGGAAAACCAGAAGATATACTTACTGATGAAGCGATTGAGATAGTAAAGGCAGGTGGAATGGATGGCAACTAAACCGATTTTATTCAATGCCGAGATGGTTCGGGCAATTCTGGGCGGAAGAAAGAGCTGTACAAGAAGAATTATAAAACAACAGCCAAAAGGATTTTTTTCAGCATTTGAAGTAAGCGAAGAACCGCTGTATATATATGACACAGACGGAAATCAAGAAAAAATCACACCACCATATCAGCCGGGCGACATCCTGTATGTCAGAGAGACGTTTGCATGGCAGCCGTGCTGGGATTGCGGAATGGATTGTGAGCAGGGAGGGTGCGAACACGAAGCAGAACGGAGATTACATGACGAGAAAAAGGAACATGGATGCTACATGTACCGTGCGTCATGTGAGGATAATGAATATCCATCAGCCGACACATGGCATCCATCGATTCATATGAAAAAAGACATTGCGCGTATCTGGCTGAAGGTTACAGATGTGAGAGTGGAGCGGTTGCAGGAGATGAAGCCGGTTGATGTGATAAAAGAGGGAGCTTATCCTGATTGTTGGGATTGTCTTAATACATACGAAGAAAGCGGTTCGCAGTGCTGTTATGGGACAGAAGAACAGTGCAGTCAATGTGATGGAGTGATGATGGAATGGGAAAAACTTTGGAACTCCACCATCAAGAAATCCGACCTTGACCGCTATGGATGGAATGCGAATCCGTGGGTGTGGGTTATCGAGTTTGAGCTGTGTGAAAAACCGAAAGGAGAAAATTAGATGAACGATAGATATTTATTCAAAGCGAAGAGAGCTGACAATGGAGAATGGGTGCAGGGCTATTACTATCAGATATGGGAAAATGGTTATATTCTTTGGGGCATGACTAATGATGTACCTAATATGATTGAGGTAGATGTATCTACCATCTGTCAAAGTACAGGCTTAAAAGACAAGAATGGCGAACTGATTTTTGAGAATGATATTATTGAAAGATTAGACATACACGACATAAAAGGACCATCAATAGGAATAATTGAATATGATGTAGAAAACACTTCATTTTTAATTCACTGGACGGATATTGCAAATTATTCTCCAACATTCCATTGGAAAAACAGAATAGGGGTTATCGGCAATATATTTGACAATCCAGAGTTATTAGAAAGTGAGGAATAATATGTCAGGAATAGATTTTATAGTATATGGAATTCTCTCAACGATTGTCCTGATCGGAACAACAGAGTTTGTGATAGGACTGCTATTGATTAGAGAATACGATAAGATTCAGGAAGAAAAGGAACAACAAAATGAACAGAAATGAATGCATAAACTGTAAGTACTACGAAAAATGCGGTAAACCAAGCAGACCGGTAAAGTGCATGGGATATGAACTAAAGGAGGCAGCAGTTGAAGAGCAGAACACTGAGTGGTATGAAACCGATAAAACCCCAAAAATGTAAATTTGATTCTATCGACTGCACACCGACCTGCAAATATTACAAGACATGTGTACACAGCTTGCACAAGCAGGCTGTGTCTCTACATATATAGAGGAAAGGAAAAACCATGAAAAGAAACATAACCGATACAATATGGAAAGATTGGGAACAAACGTGCGAGAAATTAAAAAAGTATGAGACAACTCTTAAACGAGTCGTTCTGACAACAGACAAAAAGCTGCTGTATCAGGCCGAATATAACAGAAAGATGAGAGCGGCACAGAGGCAGCAGTAAACCCATAATATAGTAGATAAAAATTCTTTATCGTCCTTGTAATGGGTATTAACATATGAGGGATTTTTATATTTAAGAGTACACAGTATGAGAAGATACGACAGCTACGACTACGAAGAGGCTTTTAAAAAATACATAGATGACACCGAGGAGGAGAGGCTTGAGAAGCTTCTCAAAGAGGGCAAGGTAAACTGCCTGTACAGAACAGCCACCACGAAGTGCACCAACATAAAGTCACAGACCACTCTCCTTGAAGCTCAGATATACCCAAGCTACCCAAGGCTCAGTGACATGCCGAAGACCAAAAAGAGACCATCAAGCAAAGCTCAAAGAAATCTGAATGATAAAAATGCAAGGCGGTATCTAATAAGACTTGCGAATATCAACTTTGGAAAAGGTGACCTATGGTGCACGTTTGGGTGGAATGATGACAAGCTCCCGACAGACGAAGAGAGGGCCAGGAAAGATATCAAGAATTTTATTGCAAAGATAAATTACCGGAGAAAAAGAAAAGGACTTGGAAACATCAAGTACATATACGTGCTCGCATTTGATGGGTATGTGAGACCGCATTTCCACATTCTCATGACCGGAGACGGCATGGACAGAGACGAGCTGGAATCGCTCTGGAAGAAATGCGACAGACCAAATACACGAAGAATATCACCTGATGATGATTTTCTCATCACAGGTTTAGGAGAATATATATCAAGAAATCCACACGGTACTAAGCGGTGGGTGAGCTCAAGAAACCTAAAGAAGCCACCGGAGCCGACAAAGAGCTATAGCAAGTTCAAGAAGCGCCGTGTTGAGAGGATGGCCAAAGACCACACAGTATTAGAGACAGAACTCACTAAAGCATATCCGGGCTACAAGTTCCTGGATGCGGAGGTCAAGTACAACGGTATCAATGCAGCATTTTATATCTATGCTCGCATGGTTCGGAATTGAGGAGTGACAAATGACGAAGAAAGAATTAACAAGCGTATATTATATCAAAAAAGAAATCAAGATGTGGGAAGAACAACTGGAGCTGATTGAAAGCAAAGCAGAAGGAAAAGCAATGCAGATTACAGGCTTGCCATTCACTCCGGGCGCTGGAAGCAGTGACCCGATGGCAGACTTGGCAATTAAGGCTGTGAGTGTAAGAGAGCTGATTGAAGTCAAAAAGAAAAAGCTCAATCAGCAGCAGGACAGAATTATCTCGTGGATTATATCAATAGACGACACAGTCATTCGACAGATTATGTTGTATCGTCATGTCAGGTGCTATTCTTGGAACACAGTTGCACAGAAGATAGGCATTACAGCCGACAGTGCACGCAAGCAACATGACAGATATCTGCAGCAGTCTCAGAAAGAAAATAAATAAAGTTGTCCGTTTTGTCCGTTTAAGGTGTGATATAGTGTAAGCATAAAGGATTGGCAAAAGGGCTGGTCCTTTTTATTTTGGAATAATGACAGATACAGAAGCAAAGAAGTTTTATGACAGTAAGGCATGGCAAACTAAAAGAATAGAGATATTAAAGCGGGATCGCTTTGAGTGTCAGGACTGCAGGGCAAGAATCCAAAAGGCTGTGGCAGAAGGAAAATGGCTGCCGGAGAAAGAAAAGAAGATAGCAAGGGCGAATCAGGTACATCACATACAGGAACTGAAGGAGCATCCGGAGCTTGCATTGGATAATGACAATCTTATTAGCCTGTGCGTTCGTTGTCACAACATCAGACATGGCAGAGTGCCTCACAAGTTCAAAAGAAAAAAGAAACTTGTGAGCCGGGAGCGTTGGTAATACCCCCCCGGTCAATTTTTGCGAAATTTTCTTAAATGGCGAACCTGTGTGTGGCCCATGACTCCGGAAAAATTTTGAAATCTCGCGTGAAAAGGGCAAGGGGTACCAATTTCAAAAATTACTTTAAGAAGAATTTTTTTGGAGAACACAAAAATACAGTTATTTTTTTAATGAAAACCGTTAAAAAATATGCAAATTATACACAAAAACAGACATATTTTGAGAAAAAAGGAGGTGAGCGGATTGACAAAAACGGAAATAAGAGATTCTCTGGTCAAGCAGTTGGAGCTTCGGGGAATGAATGCAGAGTTTTACAAAGACATGATTGACGATTATGTATATTATTGGTCACTGAAAAAGAAGCTGATTAGTGATATCAAGTCAAAAGGGCTCAGATACAAGACCATTAATGGAAACGGAGTTGTAGTAGAGAAAACAAATGATTCTGTTGTCAATCTGCAAAAAACAACAGCAACTATGCTTAAGATTTTAGCTGATCTGAGACTCAAGGATCCGGTACCTGAACCGGAAAAAGCAACAGATGGTTATCTGTAAGGAAATTGATGATTATCTCAAATATGTCAAAGAACATCCGAAGTGGATAAATAAAAAGCGAAAACAGCTTATCAAGAACATTGTAAAGCCATTACTTAAGCGGAATGATATTTTTTTCGATAAAGAGACCTATGAGAATTGTCTCGAATACTGCAAAGTAAATTATTATGAGCTTTTTCCATACCAGAAGTTCATATACGCGTTTGTATTCATGTACAAAGACGATATTCCGGTATTCCCAAAGTTCTTCGTCAAAGAAGGACGTGGAAACGGAAAGGACGGCTTCATTGTTCCTTTGGTAAATTTTATGCAGACACCTCTGTATGGTGTCAGAAATTATCATGTTGAGATTGTGGCCAATTCAGAAGATCAGGTCAAGGACACTTTTAAGGTTGCCTATGACATGCTCCACGAAAATGCAAAGTTCAAAGGAAAATTTTCAGTAACAAAGGAGCTGATTACGAACCTAGCAACAGGCTCTGAAATGAAATATAACACTTCAAATGCCAAAACCAAAGACGGCAAGCGAACCGGATGCCTGGTGCTCAATGAGATTCATGCTTACGAGAATTATGATCAGATAAATGTGTTTGAGTCTTCATTCGGAAAGGTCAAACATTCCAGAGAGTTTATTATCACCACAGACGGCTACGTCAGAGACGGTCCGTTGGATGAGATCTCATCAATGTGCGCGGAAATCCTTGAGACCGGTGAAAATCCACTGGGATATTTTCCATTCATCTGCGAAATTGACAGCATGAAAGAGGTTGATATTCCTGATGCATGGCACAAAGCCAACCCATCAATGGAGTATATGCCGATTCTGGCCAATCAGATAATGCACGATTATCTTGAAATGAAAAAGATACCGTCAAAGAGACCGGAATTTATTACAAAACGAATGGACAGATCGGCACGAAAGGAAGAGGAAACGGTCACAACATGGCTGAATGTACTGCGTGCATGTTATGAGGGCAGTACGACAGAGGAATTAGAACTGAAAAAGCCAAGAATGACAATCGATACAAAAGGTCAGCCGGCTGTAATTGGAATCGATTATGCTGACATAAGGGACTTTGCATCGGCGGGAGTTTTGACAAAAACCGAATCAGGAGAATATATATGGCGACAACACACATGGATTTGTGCGGACTCGCCTTTTTTAGACTCCATCAAGTTCCCGCTTAAGAACATAGGGCAGACCGAATTTAATGATTTCGAGGTGGTACCGGGACCTGTAATCGATGTGAATAGCATAGTTGATTGGTGTATGGAAAGATGTGCTGAATATGATGTCAAGAAGATAGCAATGGATACATACCGTTACACTCTGTTTAAGAGGGCATTCGAGGAACGGGGCCTTACGATTGAGGATCGTAAGAATCCGAACGGTGTAGTTCGGCTGATACGAAAGATTACATCAGCAACCGGAATAATTGCACCTTTTATTCAGTCTATGTTCAGTCAGGGCATGATTAATTTTGGAGCATCAGCGATAATGCGTTGGTACACCAACAACACAAGTGTTACCGAAGATAAATTTGGCAATAAGATGTTTGGAAAGGTAGAACCGAAGCTTAGAAAAAATGATGGGTTCATGGCTTTCGATGTAGCAATGTTCTGCAAGGATGAGCTGGAGGTTCAAATAATATACATTTAGGAGGCAGCAATGTTTGATTTTCTGTTTCAAAAAAAGAATAAAGAGATGCAGTCTATGGCAGAGGTTATTGCGCTTGACTTGGAAAAGCTTAATCTGTCAAAACTGGCAATTGAAAAAGCTGTGATGATGATTGCAAGAGCAATTGCAAAGTCGGACATAATAGTTCAGACAGACAGCACACAGAAAAGCAGTATAGAGTACAGACTCAATGTAATGCCAAATGACCATGAGTGTGGCACCTATTTCTGGACAAGGATTATAAGAGAACTGTTATGGACACAGGAAGCGCTTATCATACCGATGAACGGCAAATATTACAAAGCGTCTGCATGGCAAGTGTCAAACAGTGTGCTGTCAGAGCGCATATATAGCAACATAACGATTGAATGTGCAGGAGAACAGTATGGTTTATACAAAAAATTCATGTCATCAGAGGTGATTCATTTACGGTACGACAATGCAAAGATAAGAGTGTATCTGGAGTCCGTTGTGAACCGGAAAAAGCAACAGATGGTTATCTGTAAGGAAATTGATGATTATCTCAAATATGTCAAAGAACATCCGAAGTGGATAAATAAAAAGCGAAAACAGCTTATCAAGAACATTGTAAAGCCATTACTTAAGCGGAATGATATTTTTTTCGATAAAGAGACCTATGAGAATTGTCTCGAATACTGCAAAGTAAATTATTATGAGCTTTTTCCATACCAGAAGTTCATATACGCGTTTGTATTCATGTACAAAGACGATATTCCGGTATTCCCAAAGTTCTTCGTCAAAGAAGGACGTGGAAACGGAAAGGACGGCTTCATTGTTCCTTTGGTAAATTTTATGCAGACACCTCTGTATGGTGTCAGAAATTATCATGTTGAGATTGTGGCCAATTCAGAAGATCAGGTCAAGGACACTTTTAAGGTTGCCTATGACATGCTCCACGAAAATGCAAAGTTCAAAGGAAAATTTTCAGTAACAAAGGAGCTGATTACGAACCTAGCAACAGGCTCTGAAATGAAATATAACACTTCAAATGCCAAAACCAAAGACGGCAAGCGAACCGGATGCCTGGTGCTCAATGAGATTCATGCTTACGAGAATTATGATCAGATAAATGTGTTTGAGTCTTCATTCGGAAAGGTCAAACATTCCAGAGAGTTTATTATCACCACAGACGGCTACGTCAGAGACGGTCCGTTGGATGAGATCTCATCAATGTGCGCGGAAATCCTTGAGACCGGTGAAAATCCACTGGGATATTTTCCATTCATCTGCGAAATTGACAGCATGAAAGAGGTTGATATTCCTGATGCATGGCACAAAGCCAACCCATCAATGGAGTATATGCCGATTCTGGCCAATCAGATAATGCACGATTATCTTGAAATGAAAAAGATACCGTCAAAGAGACCGGAATTTATTACAAAACGAATGGACAGATCGGCACGAAAGGAAGAGGAAACGGTCACAACATGGCTGAATGTACTGCGTGCATGTTATGAGGGCAGTACGACAGAGGAATTAGAACTGAAAAAGCCAAGAATGACAATCGATACAAAAGGTCAGCCGGCTGTAATTGGAATCGATTATGCTGACATAAGGGACTTTGCATCGGCGGGAGTTTTGACAAAAACCGAATCAGGAGAATATATATGGCGACAACACACATGGATTTGTGCGGACTCGCCTTTTTTAGACTCCATCAAGTTCCCGCTTAAGAACATAGGGCAGACCGAATTTAATGATTTCGAGGTGGTACCGGGACCTGTAATCGATGTGAATAGCATAGTTGATTGGTGTATGGAAAGATGTGCTGAATATGATGTCAAGAAGATAGCAATGGATACATACCGTTACACTCTGTTTAAGAGGGCATTCGAGGAACGGGGCCTTACGATTGAGGATCGTAAGAATCCGAACGGTGTAGTTCGGCTGATACGAAAGATTACATCAGCAACCGGAATAATTGCACCTTTTATTCAGTCTATGTTCAGTCAGGGCATGATTAATTTTGGAGCATCAGCGATAATGCGTTGGTACACCAACAACACAAGTGTTACCGAAGATAAATTTGGCAATAAGATGTTTGGAAAGGTAGAACCGAAGCTTAGAAAAAATGATGGGTTCATGGCTTTCGATGTAGCAATGTTCTGCAAGGATGAGCTGGAGGTTCAAATAATATACATTTAGGAGGCAGCAATGTTTGATTTTCTGTTTCAAAAAAAGAATAAAGAGATGCAGTCTATGGCAGAGGTTATTGCGCTTGACTTGGAAAAGCTTAATCTGTCAAAACTGGCAATTGAAAAAGCTGTGATGATGATTGCAAGAGCAATTGCAAAGTCGGACATAATAGTTCAGACAGACAGCACACAGAAAAGCAGTATAGAGTACAGACTCAATGTAATGCCAAATGACCATGAGTGTGGCACCTATTTCTGGACAAGGATTATAAGAGAACTGTTATGGACACAGGAAGCGCTTATCATACCGATGAACGGCAAATATTACAAAGCGTCTGCATGGCAAGTGTCAAACAGTGTGCTGTCAGAGCGCATATATAGCAACATAACGATTGAATGTGCAGGAGAACAGTATGGTTTATACAAAAAATTCATGTCATCAGAGGTGATTCATTTACGGTACGACAATGCAAAGATAAGAGTGTATCTGGAGTCCGTTGTGAATCAATACAACAATACGCTCAATGCAATTAATTACATGATTCGTCTATCCAATCAGCCAAAATTTAAACTGAAGCTGGGTACAGCACAGTCCTTCAGGGAAAAGCAGGCTGATGGAACTGACAAGATAGTCACCAAGGACATGTATGCAGAGAAAATCAAGAGACTGCTTGAGAGCGAAGATATAACGGTAATGACAGAGTCGGAAGGTGTATCACTTGAAAATATACAGATAAATGCGAGCGCAAAAGCGGAGGAGCTTGCCAAGGTTGCCTTGGCCATAAACAACGAAGCAGCTAATGCCTTTGATATACCGGAAGCAGTATTTAATGGCAATATCACAGAGCAGTCAGATGCCACCAATGAATTTATCACTTATGCTGTCGGCCCGGTTGCGGAAGTCATAAATGATACGCTGACTGCCTACATAGTCGGTGAAGATGATTACAGCAGGAAAAATGAAAAGGTAATGGTATGGCTGGCACGCTTTAAACATGTTGATGTGGTGGATAGTGCTGTTAATCTTGATAAGCTTCGTGGAATTGGCTTCTCGTATGACGAAATCAGAGCAATGGTGGGATATCCTTTGCTTAACACTGAGTTCTCTAATGCAAGAGCATTGACTAAAAATTATGGAGAGGAGGGTGACAATGGCACATCAATTAAAAGTGATTAGATGGAGGTGATCCGGATATCTCGGAGCTGTCCGTTAAACAGTAATCAAGAGAAAGGAACAGAATTATGAAGAACGAAAATGTAATTTACAGATTCCAGCAGCAGGACAATGTTCATGAAATTTACATATATGACGAAATCAAAAAGACAGGTCCTTTTAACTGGGAAACATGGCAGTATGAAGATTCTGAAACATCTGCAAAGCATTTTAAAGAACTTTTGGACGCCATTCCGGAGACAGATGAGATTAAGATTTACTTTAATTCGAACGGCGGAAGCGTTGATCAGGGCACTGCGATTTATAATATGCTCAAGCAGCATGGTTCATACAAGACCGGAATAGTAATGGGAGTGTGTCATTCTATTGCATTCACAATTTTACAGGCGTGTGACAAACGAATAATGGGACAGGGCACCACGGCCATTATTCATGATATGTGGGAAACAGTAACAGGAAATGCAGCAGATTTAAGGGCAGAGGCAGATAATCTGGATGTTGCAATGGAGAGCTGCATAGCTTTATTTATGCAGCGTGCAAAGATTTCAGAGGATGAAGTCCGTGAAATGATGCACAAGGAGACCACATTGTCACCACAGAAGGCATTAGAGTATGGTTTCATCGATGAAATTGGACTGGAAAATCTTGATAAACCGGAAAATCCGGATAATTCCACTTTGCAGCAGGTGCTTAAAGAGAATGAGGCGCTGAAGAAACAGCTCTGTAACAAGAGCGAACATGAGAGGCAGTTAGCTGAATTTTATCAGTTGACACATAAAGAAGCAGATAAACCTAAGAGCAACGATTGGGGCTCATTTTTCAATTAAGGAGGAAAACAATGAAGATTGAATCTATCAACAAAGAAGTTCAGGAAAAAGTAATGCAGTTACTCAATGATGCTCCGGCAGAGAAGAAAGCTGAAGCTATCATGCAGTCTATTGAGATGATCCAGGAGGCAGCGCATGAGGACTTAGTAAATCAGGTTGTTGCTGAGGCAGAAAGAGCCAGCCATGATGCCGACTTCAAGAAGCAGCTTGGACTCAGGAATCTTTCACAGGAAGAAAAGAAATTCTATGAAGGCTTCAAGGATATCAAGCAGTCAATCACGGCCAATCAGATTGATATCATTCCGACTGAAATCATTGACAGAACACTTGATGATGTCAAGAAAGCATCACCAATCCTTAATCTTGTCAACATGGCACCTGCCAATGTCAAGAAGTGGATCGTTGCATCACATACAGGTGCAGCAGTATGGGGAGCTCTAACAGACTCAGTTAAGGGTGAGCTGAGCACAGAGATTTCAGCACTTAACATTGACCTTCACATGCTCACCGCTTACTTAGTTATTCCAAAGGCAATCAGAGAGCTTTCGCTTGAGTTTGTTGACCGTTATTTTATGGCAATTCTGTCTGAAGCTATGCAGGATGGTCTTGTAAAGGGATATCTTGATGGAGATGGAAAGACAGGACCGATTGGTATTTTCCGCCAGATTGGAACATCCAACAGCGATGGTACCAACAAGGCTAAGACGGTTGTGACAAACATCACAAAATTCAGCCCTAAAGGACTTTCAGATGTGAGAAAGACTCTTACCAATAATGGTAAGCGTGTTGTAGACAAGCTGTATCTTATCTGCAATCCGTCAGACGAGGCAGAATATGTGGATCCATGCATGTATGGAGAGGCTCTGACAGGCGGCTATGTCAACAAGTCATTCATTGACATCGAGAAAATCGTAGATGCAAATTGTCCGAAGGGTAAGGCTGCATTTACAATTGCAGGATACTACACTATGGGAACAACAGGTGTGAGAGTCAATGAGTATGACCAGACAAAGGCTATGGAAAATGCAGATCTCATTATCGCATCATGTTATGCAAACGGCCGTGCCGTAGATGACAATGTTGCAGTTATCTTTGATGTAACTAAGCTGGAGGAGTATGTGCTCCCTGTAACACAGGCTACAATCGTTAAGGCTGGACAGGAATAATAAAAGAGAGGCAGTAATATGGAGAACACAGAACTGACAGCACTGGTATCAGAGATGAGGGCAGAATTCCAGATTCCGCCATATTACGAAGACAGTCAGCTTGCAAATCTTGCAAGAGAGGGTGAATGTACAGTCGGGAGCTTAAATCCCGGCTGCAATATCACAACAGATCTGACATATAGGATGCTGCTTAAAAATTACATGTATTATGCATATCATCATAGAGTCAGTGAGTTTATGGATAATTATTCAAGTATGATTTTAACGTGGCAGATGGAAACGGAGGTGGAAGTGGATGGCAATGCCTGAATATACAGATGGTGTGCTGGAACTTCTCAGGATAGAGGAGGATAATTTGCAGGACTTTCCGGTGGAAAAGGTAAGATCTACCGGGATGCATATCTGGTACAGGGAGCTTTCTGTATTTGATACAACACGAGCTAAGCTGTCTGCAGATGGAATAGAGGTTACAATGAAAATCAGTATTCCACAGTATAAGCAGGTCAACAGCAAGTGCATCTGTGTAATAGATGGAGCACAGCATGAGATATACAATGTGGCTCACGTGACCACTAAAGACGGTTTCAAAGAAACAGAACTGACACTTAAGACTCCGGCATATGACAGGGAGGTATATGATGACGAAACAGGAACTCAGTAAGATGTTACATGCCACTGGCTGTCCGGTCAATGAAGGAATATCTGATCTTGATAATGGAAAGAAGTTTCCGAGAATTGATTATTGGGAAATAGCATGGGATGATGTGATGGCATCAGGTGACAACTATGAAGATAAAATCACATGGCAGGTGAGCTTTTATTCTCGCACACCAAGAAATGAAAAGCTGATAATGCTGAGAGATATGATGCGCAAAAAGGGACTACACCCAACTATCCTGCATGAATTTATTACAGACGATAAAATTTGGCACTCGTATTTCTCGCTGGAGACAATGAATGAATGATATTACATTTGAAGATTCCGGAATGGAAGAATTTCAGGATATGCTTGGAAGCTATCTTTCAAAAGTGGACGAAAAAAGCGCTCTGGATGCAATAGAAGAGGGAGCAAAGGAGTTTGTTAACGATCTGTTGCGCCTGCCAAAGCCAAGAAGAAAGGTCACAGCTCCGGGATATACACATCTGGTTGACTCGTTTAGTTATAAGCGTGATAAGACAGGAATAGATGTGGGATGGGGCAAGTATTACGGACCGATGCTTGAACATGGCACGAAAAAAATGAGCGCCAAAGCTCACTTGAAACCATTATTTGAACAGAACAAAGAAAGATACTATAAAAAAATGATAGCAGCATTGGATTTATAGAACAGGAGGCAATTATGGCAATTAAAACTAAGAGACCACCAATGAAGGAGACTGTAGGAGCTCAGTATCTGTGCTTCAATACAATGGATACAGATGGCAGGTGGACATCCACATTTGCGGAAGAGGTGGAGAAGACAGAAGTAGTTAAAAGCGTAAAAGTCACGGAAAATGGAGAACCAACTGATACATACGCGTCAGGAGCAGTGTATGACAGTGATATTACAACAACTTCAACAGATATCGAGGTGGAAATTGTTGCATTTCCGGCTGATACACTTGCAAAATTACGTGGTGACAATGTTGATACTGATGGTCTTATTCTTTCAGGTGGAAACAGACCACGACCATATTTTGCTTATGGTAAGGTGGTCAAATTAAGAAAAGGCGGATACAGATACGACTGGTATCCAAAGTGCAAGCTAAGTGAGAACTCTGATGATATATCAACATCTGAGGAGAAGGCAAACGAGCAGACAGATACAATCAAAATCAAAGCATATCCATTCAATGAGGATGGAGACATTGTTGCAAGGGTAGAGAGTGCATCTGCACCGGAAGGACTTACAGAGGATAAATTCTTCAGCAAGCCTATCCTGACCAAAGCAGATCTTGCAGCAGTATTGACAGCAACAGCAAAGGAAAATTAACCTATGGACGAGAAAATCATAACCTTAACCGATGGCACAAAGCTGGAGGTTAAGGTTAATTTTATGACATTATATCTAATCCAGAAACATGGATTAGACAAGGTAATCAATAAAGAGGCACTATCAGAAGATGAGAACATGGAAGCGGCCGCAAAGCTGATTTATATTATTCTTCGGTCTAACGGTCTAAAGGTAGATGAAGACGAAGCACTCATTTTGACACCGATGGATCCAGAGGTCATAAGAGAGCTGTTTGACGAATTCGGCAAAAAGGTTGATAAATATAAAAAAAAGAAGCAACAAAAAAGAATCAGCCACAGACCAGGAAGAGAAAAAAGAAGAAATCGAAATAAACTGGGCTGAATACATGGTAGCTGCAAGAATGATGGGTATGAGCGAAAATGAATTTTTTAACTCGGATCCCATTTTTTTTAATGAGTGCCTTGAAGTGTGGCAGGAGGTCGAGAAAAAGAAAGTGGGTGTGATATATGGCAGACAGTGAAATGAAAGCTGTAGGGCTTAAATTAAAGGTAGACGGTACCGTAGACTTTAAGAAATCACTGACAGAAGTAAATAATGCTGTAAATGAAAACAGATCTGCCTTCAAGCTTGCCAAGTCGGAATGGGACAAGAGCACGTCATCAGCGGAGAAACTCAGGACAACTCAGGAGTATTTACAAAATCAGACAGAAGCCTATACAGCTAAGGTTGACAGGCTCAACGAAATACTTAAAGCACAGGAGAATGCTGAAAAGAGAGATGAAGAGGCAATATCAAAGACAAGGCAGCAGTTGGATAATGCACAGGCTACCCTAAATCACTACAAAAGTGGTCTAGAGGATGTAAACAAAAAGCTTGAAAGTGGTGTTGCAACATTAGAGGATTACTCCCAAAAGGTACAAAATTTTAGTGATGCGACCGGAAACGTCGGCAGTTCATTAAACAAAAATGTTACTGCACCGATTGCAGCGGCAGGTGCCGGAATAATGGCAGCCTGGGAACAGGTTGATGAAGGCATGGATATTATTGTCGAAAAAACCGGTGCGTCAGGAGATGCTCTTGAGGAAATGCAGACTTCTGCAAGAAACATAGCAAAGAGTATTCCGACAGATTTTGCAACGGCAGGAAGTGCGGTTGGAGAAGTCAATACAAGGTTTCATATGACAGGACAGGAACTGGAAGATTTATCACAACAGTTTGTTGAGTTCGCTTCGCTTAATGATACTGACGTATCATCTTCGATTGATAACACCCAGAAGGTTATGGAGGCATTCAACCTCAAATCCAAGGATGCAGGGGCACTTCTTGATACCATGAATAAAGTGGGACAGGATACAGGTATATCAATGGACACACTTGCATCCTCAATGGTATCTAATGCAGCATCACTAAAGGAACTTGGTATGTCAGCTGCAGATGCCGCAACCTTCCTGGGACAGTGTGAGACGTCAGGTGTTGATACAAGTACGGTGATGGCTGGCCTAAAAAAAGCTCTTGTTAATGCATCCGGAGAAGGCAAATCTATGAAACAGGCTTTGTCAGATTTGCAAAGCACAATGTCAGGCGCGAATAATTCAACAGAAGCATACAATGCTGCCATTGATTTGTTTGGTTCAAAAGCAGGACCGGCACTGGCACAATTCTGCCAGGAAGGAAAACTGAATTTTGAAGAGCTAGGCAAATCATTGAATGACAATGTTGGAAGTGTCAGTGATACATTTAATGCAACGTTGGACCCGGCAGATCAGTTCAAACTCACATTAAATCAGTTAAAGGATGAAGGGTTTGAACTTGGCAATGCATTAGGACCAATACTAGCACAATGTCTTCAGACAGTAACACCGATTCTTAAGGACATTATCAATTCATGGAATTCATTGTCACCAGAAACACAGAATATGATCATCAAATGTGCTCTTCTTGCAGCAGCAGTTGGCCCTGTGATTTCTATCATAAGCAAGGTATCAGGAGGGGTTTCGTCGCTAATTGGCATTATATCTAAAATTGCACCTGTATTGGGACCTATAAAAACTGGTTTTGCAGCAGTAAATGCAGTCATGGCCGCTAATCCAATACTTATAATTATTGCGGCAGTTGCAGCACTTATAGCTATTTTTGTGACACTTTATAATAAGTGCGAATGGTTCAGGGATGGTGTAAATGCCATATTCGGAGCTGTAGCCGATTTTATCAAGGGAGCTATTGATAAGATTAAAGGATTCTTCGATTTCGATTGGAAATTACCAAAAATAAAGTTGCCTCATTTTAAAGCGAGTGGAGAGTGGTCACTTTCCCCACTTAAGGTACCTAAAATTTCTGTAGATTGGTATGCAAATGGAGGAATCCTGAATAGTCCGACCATATTTGGTGCAAATGGAGATTCCCTGATGGGAGGGGGAGAGGCTGGAAAAGAGGCGGTACTTCCAATTAAACTGTTAAAGGACTACATCAGAGAAGAAAATGATGCAAATAATGCAACATTGGCCGCAATGATCGTTGAAGCATTCAAATCAATATCAATGACTGCGGAGAATAACATTTATATTGGAGATAAGAAGTCGATCACATTACTTACAAATCTCGTTCTTAAGCAGATGGCAAATAAGACATTAGCAACACAGGGGGCGAAAGGAAAATAATGCAGGACATACAATACAATGACATAAGAGGCTCTTCGCTTCAGATTTTTGCCCGGGAGTTGATATCTATTCCTGCCGCTCAGCCGAATATGGAAGAGGTAAAACTATCAGGGCGGGATGGAACCATATACAAGTTTAATGGTACATATGCAGCAACACCAATAAAGATACCATTTAATTATATCGGAGCAGTAGACAGGTGGAATGATCGCTGGAGAATGGCAAAACAGTGGCTGTCAGAAAGAAATGCAAAACTTATTATATCTGATGATGCAGGCTTTTTTTATAAAATAACCTATGTTGAATTAGATGATAATGAGAGGACATCTGAGCGGATAGGCAATTTTACAGCGATATTTCACACACTGGATGGGCTCCAATATTCCGTAGATGGTGCAATGGAATATGACATAGAAGATGTTTGCTGGAATCCTTATATAGAGTGTCATCCGACATATAAGATCGCAGCAGAAGGTATGTGTACGCTTAAGATCAATGGAAAAACGATGACTGCTAATGTTGGTCAAAATCTGACCATAGATACAGATCGGATGATCGCGTATCGCGAGGATGGTACTTTGAATAATACCAAAGTGTCAGGAAATTATGAAGATATGTATCTACAGCCGGGAAACAACAAGATTGAATTTTACGGAGGAAATCTGAAAGTGATACCTAATTGGAGGTGCTTATGATCCAGATATATAACATTGAAAATACAAACTTTGATCAGAACGGAGATATGTCATTATTTCCTTCAAGTGCATCCGTTCATGCCGTATTGAATGGAATATGGGAGGTAACGCTTGAACATCCAAAGGATTCAGAAGACCGCTGGAAGTATATTAAAGAGGGAGCAGTTGTTAAGATGCCTTCCTTTAATGGAGAGCAGCTTTTCAGAATAACTCATAAGGAAAAAAGTGATTCAGGAATATCTGCTGATCTGCAGCCTATATTTATGGATGCGGCAGATGATTGTTTCCTTTTGGATGTCCGTCCAACTGACAAAACAGGGCAGCAGGCTCTTGATATCATGACTGCACCGAATAAAAAGTATACAGCCGAAACAGATATTACATCGACTGGAACTGCATATTACCAAAATAAAAATCTCATCGAAGCAATCAATGGTGACGATGAGAATTCTTTTGTTAAGAGATGGGGCGGTGAAATCGTATATGATAATTACAAAGCGATAATAAATCGTCATGCTGGCAGCGACAGAGGTGTTGAGATCCTTTACGGAAAAAACATTGCTGAGAACGGAATGAAAGAGGAGGTTGACCTAAGAAATGTGGTTACCCGGATCATTCCACAGGCATATAACGGATATCAGATAGATGGGGATGCTCCTTGGGTTGATTCCCCTCTTATAGACAAATATCCAACAGTCAAATATTCAACAATGAAATTTGAAGATGTAAAAATGAGAGCTGATGCACAGGAAGATGATGAATCGAAAGGTGTGATCATATGCGATACACCGGCACAACTGGAGGCTGCACTTATAAAACGCTGTCAGGAACAGTGGGAAGCGGGGGCAGACAAGCCTCAAGTAACTATATCTGTGGATATGGTAATGATTGAGGATACAGAGCTGTATGCCGATGTCAAGGGGCTTGTAGAAGTGTCTCTTGGTGATACCGTACATTGTAGAAACAATAATCTTGATATAGTTACAGATGCAAGAGTTACGGAATTAGAGTGGGATTGTGTGAATGACCGCATATTATCTGTATCGCTGGGCGATTATCAATTTGATTACATATCAAATCAGGTCAGTATTAATAACCGAATTGAGAGCGCAATCAGAGAAGATGGATCTGTGATCGGCTCTCAGGTGCAGGGAATACTGGATGCAGTGAAAACACAGTTTCATGCACTACGTGATGTAGCTCAAAAGCAGGATGTACGAGCCATGCTTTTTGAGGATTTAAACCCTGATTCACCTACGTTCGGAGCTATGTGTCTTGGCTCTATGGGATTTGAAATCGCATCCAAAAGGACCGCTGATGGAAAAGACTGGATATGGAGTACATTCGGAACCGGGAAAGGCTTTTTTGCCGACTATATTATAGCTGGAACCATGCTGGCAGACCGGATATATGGAGGAACATTGACCATTGGCGGAATAGACAACATAGCAGGCATTATAAAAGTATTAGATGGTAATGGAGCCATCCTAACTATCATGGATAAAGATGGAATACTGACAAATGGTAAATACACTTGTGGAAGTGATGAATTTGGCCGAAGAGTAGAGATCTCAGAGGGGGAGATGAAGATCATGGACAAAAGTGGTAATACTGTCGGGAGAATTTTTGCAGTAAGTAACGAAATTTTTAAAATCGGTACTGAAAATGCATTATTTAGAATGTTTAAGACTGGCGAGGTATATGTTGATTGCCAGTCATTCGGTGTAAACGGATATAACGGATTTACCGGAACAGTAGAGTATTCGGATGGAACTTATGAGAATTATGTTGGAGGCCTGCTTATAGGAGGAAAATCGAAAGAGGGTGCTTATCCATGATTAGTAATAATAAATATTTGACGCAGGGAGAGATGGAGAGCAATGCCAAAGAAATTTATACATATCTAAGTGATAAAGGCTGGACAATCAATGCAATCTCAGGCCTGCTTGGAAATATGCAGAGAGAATCAACCATTAATCCTGGATTGTGGCAAAGCCTTAAAGAGGGCAACTATTCCGGTGGCTATGGACTGGTGCAGTGGACTCCGGCAACCAAATATACAAATTGGGCAAAGGCTAACGGATACGATATAGGAGATGGAACAGTACAGTTATATTGGATTGATCAGTTATCAGAATCTACAGGTGAATGGATTAAAACATCTGCGTATAATCTGACATGGTCTCAATTTAAAACAAGTACAGAGACACCGGAGTATCTTGCTTCAGCTTACCTCAAGAACTTTGAGAGAGCCGGTGTGGAAGAGGAAGAAGCACGAAGACAATATGCGAGATCCTGGTATGATTTCCTTGAGTCAGGTGTAGAACCGGCTGGAAGATATATAGTTAGATTTATTCCTGCATAGGAAAGGAGATATTTGAATGCAGACTATCAAAAGAGACATATATGTTACAAAGAATGTGCTTCAGGCTCCAATAGAGGTAACTGAGGGCACAAATTCAATCGCATTAGAGTTTGATATAAAGGATTACACTATTCCGGGTACAGCGGCAGCAGTTGTGTACAGTATGTGTACAAGAACTATGGCTGAGCCTAATAAAGCCTTGGCAGAAGTGGATGGAAATACGATTACGATTATTCCTTCTGAGTCATTTTTTCATGCAGGGCAGAATGTTATGCAGATCAGAGTGATAGATGGTGACAGTAAGCTGATATCGTTCAACATAATTGTTAAATGTACTGGAAAAATGAGATTTGGTGATGAGGAAGAGGAAAAGCAGACTACACTTGTGGAACAATTGTTAAAAAGATTTGGCAACTACGAAGCAGAGCTTAAGGATGTGAGAAAAGGATTTGCAGGAGAGTCATACGATACAGCGGGGGAGGCTGTTAGAAAACAAATTGAAAGTGTCAATCAAAAAGTAGATAAAATAGAAACTATAAGTACCAAGGAAATTGATGCAATATAAGTTTTGAGACAAGAGGTGAAGTATGAGAAGAGGAACAACTCCAACAATCAAAATAAAATTAAAAGGTTGTGATATAAATAATTTGGAAAAAATATATGTAACCTTTAAACAGGGAAAATATGAGTTTGAGAAGTCCATGGATCAATTGAATACTTCGGATGAAACATTATTTATTAAATTATCTCAAGATGAAACACTGCAGCTTGATGCTATGAAGAATGTATTGATACAGGTCAGGGCAAAGACAAAAGATGAAAATGTAATTGCAAGCAATATCAAGTCAGTACCAGTTGAAGATATATTGAAAGAGGGGATGATATGACAGAAATTGAACTTGAAATGGAAAATGATACTGAATTAAGAATTGAATGTGAGCAAATATACATAATGGATGATTATGAACAGCTAAAAAACAAACCCCGCTTGAATGGAAAAGAAATATCAGGAGATATGTATGAGACAGATCCAACCATACCAGAATGGGCTAAAGCACAAAACAAACCATCATACACCCCGGAGGAGGTGAATGCAGTTAATAATGATAATGCTATTACCATTGAAGAAATAGAGGCTATATTTAATGGACTTTAGATAACAGAAAGGAGAACTATGGAAAATAAATATTTAAATCTTACAGGTGCGGTATACATCATTAGTAAAATTAAAACTCTATTGGGAGATAAAAGTGATAAAGGACACACACATTCAAAGGAAGAAATCGGATTAGGCAATGTTGAAAACAAATCATCACAAACTATCAGAGGAGAGCTTACAAGTGATAATGTAATAAAAGCACTTGGATATACACCACCGAAAGAAAATACAACGTATGCTGTTATGAAAGGTGCAACAGCTTCAGCAGCTGGAACGTCAGGATTGGTACCTGCACCGGCAGCTGGCGATCAGGGAAAGTATTTACGAGGGGATGGTACATATGGAACACCGACAAATACAACTTATTCTGATGCAACACAGACTGCACATGGTCTTATGTCAGTAAGTGATAAGAAAAAGCTTGATGGAATAGCGGAAGGTGCAAATAAGACAACAGTAGATAGTGAACTGAGTAACACTTCAACAAACCCGGTACAAAACAAGGCAGTACAGGCTGAGCTAGTTAAGAAAGCACCTATAGCGAGTCCGTCTTTTACTGGTACACCTAAAGTGCCAACAGCATCAGCTGGTACAAATAATACTCAGGCCGCATCAACAGCATTTGTAACATCGGCCATTTCAACAGCGATGGCCGGTATTACTAAATTGGATTTTCAAGTAGTGCAGACATTGCCATCAACAGGCGTTAAGGGAACGTTTTATTTAATTGCCAATTCTGGAAGTGGACAGAATGTGTATGATGAATATTTATGGATCAACAATAAGTATGAAAAATTAGGTACAAGAGAAATTGATCTAAGCAGCTATATAAAGCAGTCAGATATGGTTGCAATAACCAATAGTGAGATAGATGCGGCATTTGCATAGAAAGAAGGAGAAAAAATGGCAAAATATTTGGATCTTACAGGATTAAAGTATTTTATCACAAAGAGGATAGGAAAAACGGACATATCCAAGATAGGGGATGGAACGTGTACTGGAGCTATAAGTGCATTAAAACAGAGTTTAGGTAATCTTTCAAATAAGCAAGATTGGAAAGCAATCGGAACATTTGAAGATGTTAATGAGCATGTAATATCAAATATAAAAAGTTATCGAGAATTAAGGGTAAATTTTATGCTTTATTATTCGGGGAGTTCATATATTACAAGAGACTATGTTTTCCCAGTATCAGAATCTAATAATCTTGAATTTTTATTTTTAGACGGGAATTACTATGACAGTAATAATTATACTTCATGGTGTATAGTTTATAATACAGAAAAAAATAGTATTCAAAACAGAGCCTCATGGCTTCGTAGCGTAGTACTCGGTAAAGATACAACTTGTCAGTGTGTTTACCGTGTTTATGGTAGATAAAATTAAAGTTTAAAAATAAAAAATCTAAAGTTAAAACTTGATTATATGATGTATCAGCTACAACACAAATTATTATACAAAAAGACATACCGTATACTTGGTTTGAAGTGTTTGCACAATTATTGACAACATTAACTCTGGTTAGGGAGCGTGATAGAAAATATAAAATTTAATATGTAACTAATAAATAGAGCCTAAGAGCCGACATCAAATGAGGTGCCGGCTCTTATAATATAAAGAAAGGGGCGCAAGCTTATGAACAACATTAATACAAATGCACAGAACGAAAGGAGAGACATCATGAAAGGAATTGACGTATCATCATACCAGGGAGCAATAGACTGGGGCAAAGTAAAATGGGCTGGTGTACAGTTTGCCATTTTAAAAATCATCAGAAAGGACCTGAACCCGGATAAAACCTTTGAGCAGAATTGGAAAGGTTGTACAGAAGCCGGAATGCCGATACAGGGCGTCTATAATTATTCTTATGCTGCTACAGCAGAAAAAGCAAAAACAGATGCGCAGAGAGTAATCGAAGTGCTTGCCGGAAGAAAGACATTTGTCTGGCTTGATGTAGAAGACAGATGCCAGCAGGGGCTTGGACAGACTTTGATTGACATCATCAACACATATCAGTCAGAAATCAATGCGGCAGGGCTTGATTTTGGAGTATATACCGGGCTTAGTTTCTATAACACCTATATCCTGCCATATGCCAATCAGATTAACTGCCCATTCTGGATCGCGCGCTACCCATCAACTAAGGGAATGACCATCGGAGACGACCCGAACGATGCCAAGAAGCCTGTTATTGCACACAGCCTGTACGGATGGCAGTATACCAGTGCATTCACTTGCTCCGGACTCAATAACAGCACAGATGCCAACCTCTTATATGTGGAGCTTGGAGCAAAAGATACAACAGCAACAAGCCAGCCTGCACCCGCACCGGCCAAGCCGAAAGACGAGAGCTGGAAGGGCAATATTGACTATTACCTGGAAGGTGAAGAGGTCAGAAAATGGCAGCACGCTATGAATGTAGGTTTCGACCTCAAGGGAGCTGATGCACTGAAAGAGGATGGTAAATTTGGAGCCGACTCGCAGGCATTCGCAAAGAACCACAATCTGTGGAGCGGACAAAAACACAACTGCCCGACTGCAATCAAGTGGTTAAGAAGAACACTGCACGATGTATACAGCTTCACGAAGTTAGATACAGATTATAAAGAATGGACGGACTACCTCTCAAAATGCGTTATGGTATTCCAGAAAAACAGAGGACTGACACAGGACGCATGTGTTGGATTACTCACAACATACAGACTTTTGAAAGGATAAGGAAAAAATGATGAATGATATTATAAGATTTTTTACGGCAACAGCAAGCAACAAAATTATGGAGATAGTAGTAATATGCATAGTGATGGACACTATCTTTGGCGTATTGCGAGCAATCAAGGAGAAAAAGTTCAATTCGAACTTTGGAATCAATGGAGCAATCAGGAAGGTCGGTATGTTGATTTCTCTTGTGCTCCTGGCTCTGGTCGACTCAATCATAAGATTGAACCTCATCGGATTCATCCCGGCCGGTGCAAGAACATATCTTCCGGGACAGACAGTCGGAACGATGGAGTTTTTCGCATTACTATATATAGCGTATGAGATTGTAAGCATATTGAAGAATATGTCATTGTGCGGTTTACCAGTCAAAAAGGTGTGGCGCACAGTTAAAAAGGCACTATCAAAGTATACCAATGAGCTGCCGACCGACTCAACAAATTAAATAATTATTATAACATAGGGCATCTGTCAGATTGATGGATGTCCTATTTTTTTATTTTAAAATAACATTATGCGCAAAATACTATTGACATTATGCGCATAATGTGATATTATAATCATGTAAGGAGGTAAGACAAGTGAGTAAGAAAAAGAAACGACAAAAGAAAAAAGGCAAGAATGAAGCCCTTCAAAACATCATTCTTGCCACAGCAATTATAAATCTGATAATAAGCGTTTTACAATTGCTAAACTTAATACTCAACAAGTAACCAACAAACAGTTGAGTAAAAGGGGAGCGGAAAGCTCCCCACACTCTCAACTTACTACGAAAATACGAAAAAGTCAATGGAGGTAGTAAAATGGAAACATTATTTTTAGTTAGTCAGATAATATTCGACATCTTAGTTATAATATACATCGTAAACGAAAAGAGGAACAAATAATATGAGTGAGTTTAATCAAAACCAGTACATCAATAAATATATCAAAGAAAAATATGATAGAATCAACCTGACAATGAAAGCGGGGAAAAAAGAAAAAATCAAAAGCGCTGCCTCCAAGAGAGGCATGAGCGTGAATGAATACATTAATTGTCTGATTGACAATGATTTGTTGCAAAATATCGAATGAATGTGCTATACTCACATGAGATTAATTAAGAGAGGAAAAACACATGATTAACTTAGATGACATAGATATCACCCAGACACCGCCAACCCACGAGCCTGAGAGACAGTACTACTACATGGCGAAGGCTAGGCAGTATGTCAAGAAAAAGTCCGAAGAACTGGGGAGACCACTAACCTTGTTTTTAAAGACATTCGGGTGTCAGATGAATGCGCGCGACTCAGAAAAGCTTGTCGGAATACTCGAGCAGATAGGCTACGTGGAAGGAACTGATGAGCACTCTGATTTTATTGTATACAACACCTGTACCGTACGTGAGAATGCCAATAATAAGGTGTATGGCAGGCTTGGATATCTGCAGAATTACAAGAAAAAGAATCCTCTGATGAAGATTGCTCTCTGCGGATGCATGATGCAGGAGCCGGAGGTTGTTGAAAATATCAAAAAGCACTATAAGTTTG
>ERZ1027050.97-NODE-97-length-45840-cov-12.518270_pt1 | contig 45840 bp, 47 predicted proteins | sample MGYA00519285_ERZ1027050 | MGnify/ENA primary metagenome ERZ1027050 (study PRJEB26926, sample SAMN06164600) | human gut metagenome | biome: ENVO:00009003; feature: ENVO:2100002; material: ENVO:00002003 | host: Homo sapiens | place: USA | collected 2012 ... | reverse complement strand
CACATTACCATACACTTTTCAATCAAAAGTGTGTGTTGCAACAATTTCTTAGGAGTTCATTCCGAAGCGTCATTTCCAAAATAAACGAACCTCAACTTTTCCCATCCTAATGCGGTTTTCAGCAGGAAACGTGGTTGCCTTTTACCACCTAAAATGTGCTAACATAAACGAGTTGTGTGTATTCCTGTTAGCAAAGTGTTAGCACACCCTCTAAAAAAGTTGTCGCATAAGGTGGTAGTTTTGGGATGTACTTCTTAAGCAATTATTATGCAATAGTTGTATAACACAAATATAAAACATAGGCAAGGAAAAATTAGGACGCTCCAAACGGAACGTCCTCTTACATTTATATATAGCTATTTATGAGTTGCTTTGATACTGCTGGAGAAAAGCTTGAAACGCTTTGCCCATTTCTGGATTTGAGAAAATCTGTCCGAGAAGCTCCGTCGGATTCATATCGGTAGTGTTATCCGCCTGTGTCTTTTGTGGTGGCTGGTTATATACCTGTTCATCAACTCGTCTGGCGTTGGCAACTCTATCTTCGTCAAGGATATGTGAATATTGCTCCGTTACCATATCAGCCCGTGCGTGTCCTGAATCGCCCTGAACGGCTTTTATATCACCGCCCGACCATTTGAGCTTATATGTAATACTCGAATGACGCAGGCTATGGAAGCAAACATCAGGCAAGTTGTGATCTCTGATTAGCTTTTTTAACGCCCTTGTGATTATCTGTCCCTCCATCGGTCTGCCTGTGGAGCTTGAAAACAACAAATTGTAATCGTGGTATTCATCACCAAGCAATTCCTTAATCTCCTGAATATCCTTAATGCGCTGTAATACCATTTTTGCAACGGTTTTTGGGAGATACACTCGGCGTTTACTTGTTTCGGTTTTCGGTTCTTTCAGCACAAGTACCGTATTGCCACCTGACAAACATCGAGGAAAGACAAAAATCACATCTCTCTTATTGAGCTTTTCAAATACATCACGCTTTACCCTTTGCAGCTCCTTCTCAATAAAAATGGAAGCCGTACCGTTTTCAATCTTTTCCTCTGACACGTCGATACAGTCCAGCGTTATGCCCAGCATTTCGCCCATACGCAGCGTACAGGAAAAAGCGAGATTTAATGCCAACGATAAATCGTCATCATCGCAAAGCTCAAGCGCCTTCTTGAATGTAGGCAAATCCCACATAGCTCTCTTTTTAGGCTTCTCTTTGGGTATTGTAGCGTGTTCAACGGGATTCCTTGTCATCAACTCCCATTTAACGGCTTGATTAAAGGCATTTCGCAAGAGCTTGTGTACCTCTCTGATTCTTGACGGCGTAAGATATTCGTGCTCCGGTTTGCGGTTGTTGATAACCTTTGATTTGACTTTCAGAAGGTCAAGGTAAAACTTTTCCATCATTCGAGGATTCAGATCGCTCAAAGGAATATCGCCGATAATCGGATTGATATAATTATTAATCAAGCTGTTTTTTGCGTCATAAGTGGACATTGCCCATTTGTTCACGCCGTAAATCTCCATATAATCTACAAGCAATTCTCTGACCGTTCTTGCTTCGGGAACGGTAAAAACATTGTTGTCCTGTTCGTACTCAATTTGATTTTTTCGTTTCCTCGCTTCCGCGTTAGTCGGGAATGATTCCCAGCGCTGGTGCGATTCTCCCTTTTCATCAGTATAGCGATATACAACGCAGTAACTGTTTTTTCTCTTAATAATCGAAGCCATATTTTACTCCTTTCCGTCGAGCCATAAATCAAAACTCAACTTTGAAATTCTCCATTTGCCGCCGATAAAGGCGGCTTTAAAATGCCCTTCTTTAATCAGCTTATAAACTGTATGCCTTTCTACCTTTAACATTTTTTGAACTTCGGGAACGGAATAGCTTTTCTTTCGGCTCCTTTCATTGTTGAGCTGTGCGATTTTTTGCTCAAACATCAGCTATTACCTCCTTGTCGTGCCTATGATATTTGCTTTGAGTTGCATACCATTCTTCAAAGCTCTTTTTGTCAATTCGTTTTTTGCCGCTGACGGTCAGCACTATAAACAATTCTTTGTCTATCAGAGAGTAAACCGTTGTCGGCGCAATGCCGAGTATATCGGCTGTTTCACGAATTGACATTGTATGCCGCCAATTCTGTCCCGGCGGCGTTCCGTCCGTCTTTTTGTAATGAAACTGATTAGCGTACCATTCTTCAAAACTGTCCGTCATCACCCTGATCTTTCCGAAAAGCATAATCGTTTTGAAATATCCCTTTTTGATAAGCCAATAAGATTCAGTTTTTCCAAGACCGAGAATACGGCGCATTTCAGGAACAGATATACTTTTCTTATCCAAATACAACACCTCCAAATCGTTATGATAAATCCAAGCTGTTGAGCTTGGATTTATCATAGACGAAAAGAATGGTTTTGTTAATGATGCGATTTTATTCGTCACACACTTGACAAACATCTGAGGCTATGCCGATGTTATCAAGCCATTCATCAAAACTCTTTTTGGATATTCTGTACTGTCCTCCAACTTTTACAGAATGGAAAACACCGGATTTGACAAGAGCATAAGTTGTATTCTTGCTTACGCCCAAGATTGCTTGAATCTCCTCAACAGTATAGACACGCTTATTGTTAGTCAAAAGATTCACCCCCTTTTTTACGAGGGGAACGCTCATATACAAAATAGTCATACCCGTATCCCTGACACTGGTCACATTTCTCTTTTACACTGTTAAGCGGATCTACTCGCTTTACAATCAGCTCCGGCAAATATTTGTACTTGTTCAAGCAGCTCGGACACAAACAGCGGATATTTGCTTTGTTATAACGGGCGTAGTCCCAATATCCATACAGCTTCATTAAGCCGTTGTGAATCTTGCGGAGAACATTGTTGTCGTCAATATGACCGACGTAATTAACTAATTCATCCTTGTTAATTGCCCTCTGTTGTTCCAGCATAATCATTGAAGGTTCTGTCAGTCCATACTTATCCTCTACCAAGATATGTGAAGGAAGAAATGTCTTTCTGATAGCTGTGGTGATAGCCGCAACCATAATGGTCGGAGCTTTGGCGTTGAAATTGTCTGCCTGCAAAACTACAACAGGTCTGTATCCGCATTGGATTGAGCCTTCGTTGTCACCAAAATCGTAGAGATAAATATCTCCTCTTTTGATTTTTCTTTCATTTTTGTTGTTCATTTTAAGTCCTCTTTTCATTAAGTATTGTTGAAAGTAATTAACCATTTCACCTATACCCAATGGGAGAGGTCATTTTTTAAGTCAAATTATAAAATTTTTTCAATTTTTTTATTGCACGGTCTACAGAATACTTTACAGCCGCAGCCGAGCAGCCTTGTTCTTCTCCAATTTGACTAAGTGTCTTTCCGATTATATGGTATTCCAACAAACGCTCCTTTTCGGTTTGTGAAAGAACAGTTAATGCATGTTTTAATTCTTCTGATTCAATCAGTTTATCAACAAAGTCATCAGCTACAAGGCTAAGATTTGCGCCCTCAGTTATCCCATCTTGATAATCATATACTGCGTGATAGAGCAACTCACGCATTTCAAACTTCTTATTGTTATTTCGGAAGTTCCTTCGTACATCAAGGAATTCACTCGTCATAAATAAATACGGCTTGAATGCTGAGAGTTCAGAAGAATAGTTTTGCTCAAGATATTCCTGATCGAAATCAGAAATAACAGCATATCTCTCTGTACCTGTCCAATTCTCATATTCAAGAGTCAGGTCGATAATGGAATAGTTTTCATTGCTTTCAGTAATTGTTTTCATCAGTAACTCCTTTCACGGAGCCACCTGATGAAAAGATAAAAAGCCACTTGATGCGTCGCCTACTGCCACAAGATAGATCTATCCCTTGTAAAAGGATAAAATCTAAATCAAGTGGCAATAGAAATCAACGCATCAAGCGGCTCCAAGCTCATACTTGCTTTTTATAGTTTTTTAATATTTGATTTTATTGGATAATATTGAAAAAATTGGTTTATGTTAGTTGTTGGATGCCTTTCTGAACGATATAGGTGGGAAATAGACCACCTCTCCGCAATTAGGGCATTTTTCGCTTGTCCAACTGTGTTCGCCCTTAATAGCGATAGACAGTTTATAGTCGCAATACGGACACAGGCGAGCCAATCGCAACTCTGACTTGCACCGTGTCTGCAACTTAGCCTGTTCTTCTTTCACCCTTGCATAGCGCTCAGGATCGTTTTCTTTTGCGTTAAACTTTGCCAATTCAAACACCTCCATCACAATATATATCTGTTAAGTCGTAGGGATTACCAAAATAGTTTTTGTCAACCAATCCGAGTTGAGTAAGCCGGATAGACAAGGCTGTTTTGGATACACCTAAAAAAACCGCCATAGACGAAAACCGTTCGTATTCCCAAGTAGCATATACATTATTTATCATTTCTATCCGCTCACTAAAACCAAATAAGAACAGTGCTCGCATTATAACTTCTTTTGGCATAAGAATCACGGACGCAATAGCGTTAGCCTGCCATTCTAACCAATCCATTTTTCGTTGCTTCGGTGGGTGTGCTAAACAGAAATGCAGTTTTCTGTTATCGCCGCCATATTCATTAGGAAAAAGCATTTTCAGAATTTGATGCCCGGCTTCGTGCGCTTTGGTGAAATTACATCTGCCAATCTGCGAAATGTCCTCATTCAGATTACGCTCGATGAATATTGTTTTGCCATCGAGATAGCAATAACTCTCCTCATCAGCGTAATCAAATACTTTGTATGTTACAGCACCATACGATGATGTAAGTCCGAGGACAGAACCATCTAAAGATAAGTGGTGATATTCAAGATTGACTCCTAACAAATCAGTAATTAGCTTGTCAGGTGTAATCTTATATACTGTTTTGCCCGTTAAGTCAGGTAATCGGAAATATGCTTTTGTCACTCGTTCACCAATAGCTTCAATATCTTTGCGTGACAAATATTTCAATTATATGTTCCTCCTAAACAGTCTTAAACTCTACAAACCATTTGCCGTTTTCTTCGTCAAAAAGGTAGGTTTGCTTTCCGCAGATAGATACCGTATAACGGATACCCGTACCGCCAACTTTTGTAGCTGCCGCACGGCAGCGATGAATCAGACGGTCAATCTCGAATTTGCGTCCGTCCTCCAGCATAATGAACCAGGGACGACAAGTCCCGTCGGGATTGTGGTCTGCGTTTACTAATACATAAACTTTGTTCCTTTCCTGTTGCATATCTATACCTCGTAAGACTTATAAGCAGCAACAATCCTGCCGACATAATCATAGCCTTCAAGCTCACATATAAACAGTTTGAATTGCCATTGCTTATTGATAAAACACGATAGTGTGTTTTCCTCATATTCTGCATCTAAATCAATATACAAAGTAGTTCCCTCAACTATTCCATAAGCAAGAAAATGATTTCCATTATCGGCAATTAAGGCGATCAAATTATGATGTTCTTTCAGTAAAGACTTTGGTGTTTCAACATAGCTTTTGATTGATTCTGTTTTAATAGCGAACATAGGCAACCTCCTATTTGACTAATCCTGTTGGCATAGTGATCTCAACATTACCCATCTGCATTTGCGTCTGCCACTGCTTTGAGAACAAGGTATTATCCCTAACATAGATAGCAACGGCTTTTGCAACCTTTTGATGTACACGCAGCTTATGTCCGATGCCTTGTGTCAATTCTAAGAAAACACGCCAAACTTCTTCTTCGTTACTCAAATCTACAACCGTTGTGATTCCGTGTCCGATACTCTTAACGGGTGAAACAAACTTAATATCCTTAACCGTTGAATTATATCTACCGTTTGCATATAACCATAGTGATACTCCGTTCTTGCCTAATATTCTTTTTATGAAGTCATAGTCAGAATTTGCTAAGTCACCGATTGTTCTTATGCAGTAGTTATTAAGGACTCTTGTCGTAGCTCTCCCTACGCCGAGTAAATCGGAAGCCGGTAAGCCCCAAATCTTTTCCCGGAAGGTTTCTTTTTCAAAGACTGTTACAGCGTCAGGCTTTTTATAATCAGAGCCTAACTTTGCAAATATCTTATTGAAAGAAACGCCGACGGAGATGGTCAAGCCAAGTTCAAACTTTATCCTCTCACGAATCTCATTAGCAACATCTACCGGATTGCCAAACAGCTTTTTTGTGCCGGAAATATCAAGCCAGCACTTGTCCATACCGTAAGGCTCTACCTGATTGGTATAATCACAGTAGATTGCTTTTGCCAATTTGGAATACTTCAAGTATTCTTCGTAATGAGGTGGTACAACAACTAAATCAGGACACTTCTGTTTTGCCTGCCATACTGCGTCACCTGTTGCGACCTTGAATGCTTTGGCTTTATAATTTTTTGCAAGTACAATGCCGTGCTGTTCCTCAACTGATCCACAAACAGCAACGGGGTACTGTTTCAATTCAGGGCTTAGCATACATTCGACAGAAGCATAAAAGTTATTCATATCGCAATGCAAAATATTTCGTGCCATTTTTGTAATACCTCTTGACTTAATTCACAACTTAATGTAGAATACAAGTAGTAATTCACAAGTTACTTGTGGATTACATGCCCATTATACACAAGATACTTGTGAAAGTCAAGAGGCAATTTTAATTATTCACAAGTTAGTTGTGAAATCAAGGAGGTTGTAATAATGACATTTGGTGAGAAACTTCGTGAAAGCCGAGCGAAAAAGGGAATGACACAAAGCGAGCTTGCCAAAGCAGCAAATCTCGGACTAAACACAATTAGTAATTATGAAAGCGGAAAAACATATCCCAAGAAAAGAGAAGTATATGATATACTCGCAGAGATCCTTGAGGTTGACGTTAATTATCTCCGAAATGAAAATGAGGAGTTTATTACTGAAGCATCTGAAAAATATGGATATAGAGGTAAGCAACAAGCCGATCAGCTTGTACAGGAGATTGGCGGCTTATTTGCAGGCGGTGAGCTGTCCGATGATGAAATGGATGGCGTTATGAAAGCTCTCCAAGATATATATTGGGAGTGCAAGGCAGAAAACCGTGAAAAATATACTCCAAAAAAATTAAAAGAATCTAACGAGTAGCGGAGCAAAGTCCGTTTTTTGGGACACTTCTTGATTTATAATTATAGTAGACAGTAAAAAATTCGGGCTGAATTTTCTTAAATTTGCTGTTTTCGGTAAGCGTTAATTAAGAGGTGAGCTTATTGCAATTCATAAAACGACTTAAACACTTGTTCATTTCAAGAAAACATTGCAGTCATAATTGCTTATGGTGTAAGTATTATTCTGACTGTTGTACAGAGATTAAAAGGAATCTATAAGATTATTCCTCTCTGATGTTTTAATCAACTTAATTACTCTTATTAGGGTGGTGATATTATGATTGATTCATTTTACATTTACTCTAAGGCGACCGAAATGGTTAAGCAAACAGGCACTCGCAATCCTATGAAGATTGCTTCCGAAATAGGTGTTATGCTCCGTTATTCTGAGGAATTAGATAAACTGTTGGGACTTTACACATATCGCTGGAAGCACAGAATTATCCTTCTTAATGATAAGATGGAGGAAATAATGGCACGAATGGTCTGCGCTCACGAGCTTGGACACGATGCCCTTCATAGAGATATAGCCAAAGGCGACGGGCTTAAAGAGTTTGTGCTTTTCAATATGAAAGACACAACGGAATATGAAGCCAACGCTTTTGCAGCACATCTGATAATTGACGATGATGACATTTATTCAATGAGTAAGGATAAGTACGATGTCGTTCAGATGGCAAAAATGCTAAATGTGAATATCAATCTTGTTTTGATAAAACTTCAAGAGCTTAACAAACTCGGTTATGATTTTAGAGTTCCTTGTGAAGCCGATAGTTTTTTCTTCCGCAAGCCGAAAACACTGACCAGCAATGAATTAAACTGAATCATTCTCCGTGAAAGTACATAGGTGATTTTATGTTCAACGACAAGGATTTTATGGGCGGAATGTTTGACTTTGACGGAAACGGCAAAACAACATTAGATGAGCAGTATGTGGCTTACAAAATCTACGAGGAAACAACTAAGGAAGAAAACGATTTCTCATCTTCTTACCACAAACCTGCGAAGTGCAGTTACACTAACAACAATTCAACAAATAGCAAAGGCACAAAGGGCGGAACCATCATTGCGGTTGTTGCCGTGATTATCTCTCTTTTGCTTCTATTTGCTAAATGCTCCTCCAGCAACTCAAATAACAATAGCTATAAATCAAATTATCGAAAAACGTATAGCTATTCATCTTCTCCGAGTTACAGTTCCCGGTCATCATCGACCACATCAACAAAACCATCTACATCAAATTCTTATTCATCGTCAAGTAGTTATTCAAGCCATAGCAGTTCCGGCAAGAGTAACAGTTACAGCTCCCGAAGCAAATCGAGCAGTAAAGCCAAAGATGAATATAATGCCAAAGACTATTATCACGCCGAGGACTTCTACGAGGATCACTATGATGACTTCTTCGATTACGAGGATGCAGAGGACTATTATAACGACCATTACGATGATTGATAGGTAAACAAACTTAATAAATCAGCCTATATAGAGCGCGTGAGGGACAAGCCCTACGACCGCACACCAACCTACCGAAAGGCAAGGTGGTAATGCTTGAACGATGGGTGCTTATATAAAAAATGCGCCTATCAGACGATGGGCGCTGTACTTTGCTCTCTTTTAGGAATATACATTTATTCAGGAGGACTTCTTATGTCACAAACAATTAAACAACTTTCTCAAATGGACGGCAGAGTATATGCCTTTTTCAAGACGGAAGCACTTTGTCAGCAGTTCCTGTCCCAAGCAGAGCAGGAAGGCTTCACATTCCAAGACGGAGCTAAACCTACGGAACGGCATACAAGTGATATAATCGCTGTCAACAACGATTTTACGATCAATTATGTCGGCTCTGTTGGTCACGTCGCTTTCGGTAGCAATGTCAAAAGAATTGGCAAGCAAAATCTAATACGAATAGATTACGAAGATTATATCAGGTAAAGCTAAAGCCGTGCTACATCAAGTCAGTAGCACGGCTTGCTTATAGTTTGCTAATTATCCTGTTATTATCGTCCGCAGGAGCTGACGAGGATGTATGCTGTTCAACGGATAATACTATTGCTTCCTCTTTCTTATTGTTACTTAATTGAACAATTACCCTGTTCCCAACTTTGAAGGGCATATCATTTGGAATAGCGTAAATATTATGAACATTTGAAAGCAGCAATAATCTGCACAGTACAAAAGGTGAGTTTGATACTACAGTTGTATCCTCGTGTATTTCTTCCTCTATATCGTCAGCAACACAATCATCACTTATAGAGTATTCTTTTGCTTCCTCTAATGCTTCATTATGTTCTTCTCTTGTTTCATAATCACAAGGATCTACGCCATACTCACTACCGTCCTGACAATTCAATCTCCAAGCATACTTATTATTGATTGTGGAAGAATACTTTATCTGATTAAAAATCGGATCTTCGGGAGTGACATTTATCATCTTGTGCTTCGGATATGACGTATCTGATTCCGCATCAAAAGAGCCAATAGCTCCGAGGAAAGCACCTGTTCTAACAATATCTTCCGTTGAATTAAAGCCGCATGTCCCAATTTTGAAAGCAGACACTTTATAGGGATTGATTTTGCCTTTCTGCGAATAATGGTGCTTTTTTCCATTTTATTCGCAATGGCGTTCATTGCTATCCAGCCTGCAATATCAATAAGGATGTTGAACGGCTCAGGACATTTTGAGCTTCTTTTATACTTCCTGCGTTTAGCCATATTCAACACGCCTTCTGTATTATTGTTCTTTCATCTTGAAATGTGAGCCTTGTTCCTGAATGACTTTAAGTAAATCGTTGGTTACTACAAATGGTTCTGTAAACGCATTTATTACTATACCTGATACCTTCTTTTCATTGTTAAAAGCTAACGGTATGGATTCCAAAAACCATTTCTCTATTTTAGAAAAGTTATCTCCATATTCTCCCATCTCAGCGGCGCTTGTGAATACGGGAAAGAAATACTCGTCGCCATTCTGAAGAATATCAGGTATCATTCTTATATCATCTGTCGATTTGAATGTCATTCCGGCTTTTGCATTTTTCAGCTTTTCAACATCAGTATCGCTAATCACAGCGTTACAAGGTATCCAGATTAGAATATCTCTAAGCATCTCCATAATGCTAATCAAGTTTTCGTTAGTCTTATCGTTATTGAAGCGCATTATAGCTGTTTTCAGTTCATTTTCATTTGCCGGCTCAAGCTGCCTTTTTGTACCGTTGGAAACACAAACCAATTTGCCGTCCTCGGTTTTAAAAAGGGAAAACTCAATCAAATCACCTTCGTGGCATTTTGATGGTTTAAATGGCTCATTCAAAAGTTTTCCGAACAGTGTTTTTTCATCAGCTCCTTCTATTCTAACCCAGCAAACTTCAAATTCCCCACTATTTGTTTGCAAATAGAGCTGTATATCATCAGGGTAATGTGGGTGCCTGCTTGAATCAAGGAAGCCCATTGACCTTGTTTGTGCCAAACTCTCATCAACAGTAAATACTTGTAAAACTTCAAGGCGCTTAGAGTAACGATTAAACAATTCGTCATTTTTATCATCAATCAAGTATAACTCTAATTCTTCTACGGCACCAATGCGTATAATATCTCTTTTATCTGTTGGACTATCATAAAAAACAAAACTGTCCTTATCCCGATGACCGCAAGCTAATAATTCTAAGGTTGTTCCGGCAGTATGGTCGATGTATCCATAAACAAGTACGCAATTAGCTTTGTCAGAGTTCGGGTAACCCTGACATACTTTTTCAGTTGTTTCATTTATGTCAATAGCTATGAATTGATGATAAACACCCCTGAATCCTATATCTTTATAGGTCATCACGAAATCCTCCTTTACTAAGTCATTCAACACCTAATGCCTTGAATACAGCATCTTCGGGATCTTTATAAAAAATAATATTAAAGCAACCTATCAACTCTGATGGAACGGTGCTTAAATCTACCGCTGCTGTAATCGGCAACAATACTTTCTTTGCTCCGCTATCAAGACAAACCTGAAGCGTACTTGCAAGGTTTTCAACCTTAATCAGCGTACCAGCAATACTAATATCTCCGAGAACAGCCAAACTACTAATAGCTGGTTTACCGAGAGCAATGGAACACAATGCAATCAAGGTGGGGAGGGTGAGCTTATCGGTCATACCGATACCCTGTAAATCCTGATAGTTAATAATGTAATTCTTACTTGTAGTGCTTATACTTGCGCTGATCCTGTTAGAATTAGCTTTGAGATAATTGAAAGCAGTATTAGCGGCTTCTTTACTGCTTGAATCGTTCCCGATACCTGTTCTTTCAAGTTTTCCGTTGCCTGGAAGCATTTGTGATTCCAGACGGAAAACACCTATCATTCCTGACTTTGCCGGGGCAACCGTATAAATCTGTCCGGGGTTGCCCATTCCTTCGGGAATCAACTTGCCGCCGCCTTGTTCGGGTACAGAAACATAATGCTCCTCAAAGTCCTCGTTATCAATATATGAGAAGTTTACATCATAAAATTCCATACCGCCGAGCTTTTTGAGCTGCTCTTTAACTCTGCGCCGCATTTCAAGTGCGAATTTAAGGATTTCTTCTACCTGTTCCTTAGTAAACTCTCCATCAGGATACAAGAGCTTTATCATACCGCCGACGGTCTTTCTTACAGCAACGGTATCTCTTTGATTAAGGTTTGTACCCAAGCGGAAATACTTATCTATGGCGTCGCCGTACTGTTCCTTGCGCAGTTCACGAATAAACTCAGCAAGGTAGTCAGTAATAAAGCCGTAGTCATTAGTAAAGTGTTCCGGTCTGAATTTCGGTATTTCCCAGCCGGGGACATAACAGTGCATACGATCAAGAAAAGCCGTATCCAATCCCATCTCCGGCGGGAACGGTGCAAAAAGGCTTGATGTTTTCAAGAGAACTTCAACGCTTTGATTGATGTTTCCGACAAACGCCATAGAAGCAGAAGCGGAAATCTCGTCTTTTCCTCTTGTGAAAGAGCCCGAGTTCATATAGTCCTTCATTATCTGAATACCGTCTTTATCCTTAAACTTGATTCCGGCAACTTCGTCAAATGCTACACAGTCCCATACTCCTACAAGTCCGACCTGCTTCCGTCCCATATTGTAAAACAGATTTGCAACAGTAGTTTGTCCACCAGAAACAAGAATACTGTTCGGCGATACTTCTTTATAGATGTGCGACTTGCCCGTACTTCGTGGGCCGAGTTCGCACAAGTTATAATTGTTCTCTACAAGAGGTATCATTCGGGCAAGAAGCAACCACTTCTCACGCTCTGTTAAGCGATCAGGTTCCATACCTGTTGAACGGAGCATAATGGAAATCCATTCGTCCTTTGTAAAGGCTTTGCGTCCTTCTTTTAGCTCATTAATATCAATATGTGGCATTTGGATTGGAGTGAGCTTACGGATTTTAACGGGAGGTATATTCCTTTCTTCCTCGACGTATTCGTAATCAAGACCGACAATACACCAGATACCACCACAAAGCAGACGGTCAAACTCAGACGGGTAGCTTTCAGAAATCGGGATATTTTTCAATCCAAGATTCATAAACTCAGCTTCATAAACGTCATTTTTGATATTCAAGGTTACGGTCAATTTGTCGATAACCGTATAGCTGCCACGCTGACGAAGTTGGGACATAATCTTCTGCGCTTCATCAGGACGCACATAGTTATCCGCCAATATTCTCTTGACAGTGTTTAAGCCTTCTTCAATGACAAATTCATCATCGGAACTACAATACTGACCGAGGAGGAATTCAAGGACATAAACAGGTACGTTTGCGCCTTCCTTGATCTTCTTTGTCAAGTCTTTGCGGACTATCCTTCCATCAAAGGTCTTTTTCAATTTATCGTTAATAACCGCATTTGCGTCCTCGGCGGAAATTATTGCGTTGTAATCATCACTCATAATAGCACCTCTTAAAATCCAAAGTCATCGGCAAATGCAATATCAATCATTACTTCGTGACGCAGCACTTCCAAATCCTTCTTGTCGTCCACGATCAACAGATAATACTTATCGCTCCGGCTATACTGTCTATTGCGGAGGTTAAATCGGAGCTTAAATATTCTATTGGCTGCTTCCGTGCTCTTGTTATCCGCAGTGTGCAGGATCTCATTTGAAATCTTTTCGCCGTTTTCGTTGACAAAGCAAATGCGATAGGTTGCTTCCTTGACAACGCTGCCAACAGGCTCATTCTGAATAAAGTCAAGCGAGAAAATAAGATTGGTAATCTTATTAGACAGACTTACAAGCGAAATAACTGCGCTCGTTGTTTCCTTGTGCCCTTTTTCTGTTCTGACATCAATGAGAGGTATCAGCATTTCCTGCGGAGAGCTGCCGCCGTGTACGAAATTCATACCGCCGCCTGCGGCTTTGAATATATCGCTTGCCATTGGGAAGCTGACAATTTTACTATCGTCATTATTCAATACGTTAGATAACGGCAAACTCTCAACGCCTTCGGTTACAACAGCGTCTTTTGCAACGATATATCTCTTTGCTTTATATACCTTTGAGCCTGTGACGTTTCCTATCTTATCGCTCTCGGTGAGCTTATCACGCTTGTAGATAAAGCCGTGATCAGTCGTAACGATAAAGTGTACGGTATTTGCGCTTATTGTTAATCTTCTGATTAAAGCAGCGATTTCCTCAATCGCTTCCTCGCAAGCCGTAAATACTTCGTTCTCAGTATTGGGCTTGTCGCCACGAGCGTCAACCTGATTATGATAGACATACACAACTTCCTGATTGGTAAATACTTCTCGGAGTTGTGCAACGCTCATATTTTTCAAGTCATCATACTGAACAGCTCGGCTATTGGGCTTGTATGACTGCAATATCGGTTCACGATGGGCAGTATCATTACAGCCTTTGCCGTCAACGAGGACTTCAAAATCGTCTGTCATTTCCAGCTTTCTGTGTGGGAGCAATGCAGCCATACCCAAACGGGTATATGACGGCACAACGCTCTGCATAGGCTCAATCTTAACCTTGCATTTTTCATCAGCTTTCAGTTTTCGGAACAGACTGTAACCCACCTCATAGCGCAGAGCGTCGGAGATAATAACTACCGTTCTTTCTTTTGCTGAGCGGATATAATTATCATAAAATTGAATTTGCTTCGGGAGATTAGTCAATCCGCCTGCTGACTTTAATTCTCTGTTCCAATTCACGCAGATACCATTGAGATAATCGTTGGTATAAACATTCTCTACAAGTTGACGGAGCTTTTCAAACTTAGTTGCATTTTCAATTTTATCGTAGTGGTAGTAGAAATATCTGTAACGGCGATCTGCCTGAAACAGCTCGTCCTGATATTTTCTCACCACATTATTGATACCCGAAACAGGCACATATACACCGTAGGAAAGCAAGTGCCAAGCGTTTTCAATCACATAATACTCAGCGCTTTTCTTATTGCCAAAATGCTCTCTGCGGCGTTCTATGCAAATATCCGTTATACTCTTGCCATTGAGCTTTGCGCCTGTGTCCTCGTTTTCAAGTCTTTCAATGAGCCAATCTATGATGATATTATCAATTCCTGCGAACAGGTAGCAATCGGCAATATCGGAAGGCTGCATTTTGCGCAGCACCTTATTGGCATTCAATGCGTTATATACAATCTCTGAAATCTCATCAAAACGCTGACCGTAAAGGTAGCTGTTCATCAGATTGTCGAGATACACCGTGACATTGTTCGATGATTTATACGCTATAAAGGACTTCCACGGCTGGGGTATCTCTCCGTAGATTGTTTTGGAAAGGTATGTAACAAACAATGTCATTGTAAACTTTTCAAGAGTTGGCTTGGTATCGGAGTATCCGAAATGCTCGTTAGCCTGCTCCCAAAAAGCCTTATCCACACCGTACTTCTCAAACTCTGCAAGATACTTATTATCCTCAAAGCCGTCCTCAGTCAGCATAGCTCTGATAACCTCCTCGAAGTTAGAAGTTTTGAGCTTGCAGAGAACACTCATTACGCCGATTTCAATATCTGCCTTTGTGGTCGCTTCGATTTCAAGGTCATAGAATTTCTGACGGCGTTCTTTGCTTGCAAAGAATTTATTATACTCCTGAAATACAGTCTTTAGCTTTTCATCATATCCCAAGTCCAGCGTAATCAGAGAAGCTCTGTCTGCATAGAATCGTTTGGAATAACGCAGGGTATCCTCCAAATGGTTCTCCTTTATATCCGGCTTAGGAAAAGGAGCATACACAAGGTAATGTGTAGTGGTATCCTCGCATTCCAGAAAGTGTTTGATATAGAATTGATTGTCCTTTTCCAAATGCAGGACCTTTGCGTTATCCAACTCCAGCGTATCAATATCCTCGGCAAATTCGCCGTTCTCATCGTACCAAAATACGAGCTTGCGGACGTCGCCCTGAAGTTGTGAGTTTAGCTTATCTGTTATTTGTTTTAGATTAAGCTCTGCCATATTAATCACATCACTTTAAATTTTTGATAGTTATATTTCGTTCTTCTTCTATCGCATTTTGATACTGTTTTCTAACATTATCCAAATCAGAGCCCAAATGCAAGAATACATTGTGTTCTGTAGGGCGAGTAACACATTTGTTTAAGGATTTTTTGCACTCTTTTATTGAGTCTTTAATCCACACTTTGTCCGATGGTGTCTTTTTTTCAGCTTCATCAAGCAGAGATTCTATACTAGATAATTCTTCTTGTGTTCTTTTTGTCGATGAGCCTCGTGCTTTTCCAAATTCTGTGCTTCTTAATTGCAAATAAAGTTCTTTTGCTTGATCTATTTTTTCATTTGCAATAACCAATGATTCAGACGAATATGCTTGAACTATACTATTTGCATATCGTTTTACCCTAAAAGCCGCAACAATCGTAACGACAGCACTGATTATACCGAGTATAGAAGAAATTATATTAATAATATCCCATACAGAAGTTGTACACTCAGCCTGCAAAATAATTGCCTCCTTTTTTTCTTCGTTCTAAGTAACTTTTATACTTCATAGAACTCCCATACAAAGCAGGAAAAACTTCCTCCCATCGTCCTTCTTCCATAAACAATTTAGCTATAATTTCAGCGTCGTGGTAATCGCAATCACTTTTTATCCTATTTATTTCACTTTCATAGGCTATAGATGAAACTTCTTCTTTTCTATCTATTTTTTCTCTTAATTCGTCCATTAAATCCATAACTTGGTTATACTGTTCACGAGAAAAATTACGCTCAATAAAATATCTGCAACTTCCCGAATTATCAAAAAGAAGTTCAAATTTGAACTCCAATAATTCAATTCTATCTTTTAAGGATTCGTTTTCATTTTCAAGAAATTCAATTCTTCCTTCGTTTGTCATAATCACATCTCCTGTGTTTTTATACTTTTGCTAAAATCTGTAATTTTTCAGTTATGTGCTGCCTAAATGTCTTGTAATTGACCTTTACTCCGCCATCGAAATCGATGTTGGGATGGGACGGAACAAGGTGGAATACATTTAAATTGCAGTTCGTTGTTTCTTTTGACTGCTTCAAAAGATTTTCCTTATGCTTTGTTTTAACTGCTCGGTTACGGTGACACGAAATTGCAAATGTTGCTTTATAGCTGTGTTTCCACTTATCTATTATTTGTTTTAGAATAAAGCTCTCTCATCCGTTATCACTTTCATTACAAGGAACAATTTGATAATATCCATCCCAAAATTCCAACTGAAATAGTATAGGAGGATTATCAAATTCCCTAATCAGTTTCTCTACTTTTTCTTTGTTCTTGCCATCTATATTAATTCCCAAAATAACTGCTTCAATTATACCGTCAACATTTACATCTCTAATAACATCGTTTCTTTCTCTTAACAAATATCTCATTTCATTTTCATCTTTCCAATCGGGATGTTTGGTAAAGAAAAATGTATCAGAATATTTCTTATAGATTGATTCAAGTAAGACATCATCAGTTTGCAAGAGGTCACTTGCATCTATCGAAGTTGCTACCGATACTTTATTAACAAATTCGCCCTGTGAACAATAGTTAATTTTTTTAGCAATAATCTCGCAATCAGAAAATGTTGTATTTGCTTTTTCCAAAAACTTCTCACTATCCAAAACTATACATACGCCTGTACCGTTTTCAGCATATTGCGCCCACATTCTTGGTTTTGAGAATCCCTTGTCGATGTTATACAGTATTCCCCCTGTTTTGTTATTACTTTCCGAACAACCATCAGTAGTAGCACAAAAAACTTTAATGTTGGATTTCAGTGTTTTAAATAATTCCTCTGTTCTCCTAAGTTCCTTCCCAACATCCAAACCATTTGTATTTCCACTTATAGAAAAAACGGTTGGTAAATTTTCATAAGGATCATTCGTACCACTCAACGTTGAAAAGCGAATAGTTTTATAGCTTAATATACAATCTATTACTGTTGATATTTTTGTATAATGATATAAATTCATTTCCAACCTCAAATCTTCGCTAAAATCTGTAATTTCTTACCGTCCTGTGCGGTCTGCACCTTCTCGTAGTTCACCTTTACGCCGTCGTCGAGGTCAATGTCGGGGCGAGAGAGGGCAAGGTGGGCTACCTTTGCGTCGTAGTCCTTTGCTTCTTTGAGTTGCTTTAGGAGTTTTTCCTTGCGCTTCGTGGCGGCAGCACGGTCACGGTTGTTGGTCGTGTTGTCGATAGTGTCCTGCTCACGCTCGATTTCTTTTTCGTAAGTGCGCTGGATACGGTGCAGATACTCTACACGCATATTGCCGATGGTATCGGCATTCCAACGGTGCATATAGACAAGAGCCTTAAAGCCGTTCTGCTTTCCGCTGTCAAAGAGCCAATAAATCGGGCGCTTTTGATAAACCTTGCAATGATCCTTGAAAAAGTCATTGAGGAAATAATTGCGGATAATGTCACGGCTGGTATTGCCCTTGTTGCCGAGCGCCTTTGCGATAAATTCGAGATTAGCTTCAAGCGTATCCTCGCCGTACACGACTTTTACAAACTCGCAGAAACGACCAACAATATCGTCCTCAAAATACGCTGTGTCGGTTATCGGAATACAGTTGTCATAGTCGGGATAGAAAGACAAATCAATTTCACCGTCATCTGTTTTTAACTTGGAGTACTCAGGTTCTTTAGGAAATAAATTATCAGACGGATATAAAGTGTCAGAGGGGTACAAAGCATCTTCAATAAAAACATCGTTGAAATTGCCACCCGCAAATACAATTCCATTACGGTCAAGCGAATATCTGCCGAACATACAACCGACTGCATAGGAAATCAAGCTCTTAATATCTCTCTGTAAGTCGGCTTTACGAACAGTTATATCTTTATCCTCAACATCAGGTGTCAGTTCGTCTTGCAAGCCGTAAATATCAATGAATATACGATTAAGTTCTTCCTCGTTTGCTTTAAGCCGGTTGAAGCGGTCAAGGCAATCGCTTTCCCACTCATTGTATGCGTCCTCAATATACGCATGTTCTGCACCGTCTGAATTTTTGACTCCATGGCAGTTTTGCACCAACGGGTGCAGTTGGAAATCCCACGAGGTTTCAAAAGAGTCCCAGTCGGTTTTGGATAAGGCAATATTATTCTCTACAATGTAGTTTATACTTTCATTTGGTTTATAAATAACAGGTATTGCTGCTATTTGTCCAACTTCAAAAGACATTGTTGGACTAAGGATACTTGTAAACGAAAGAACAACTTTAGTTGCAAGTAAACCTAATGTATAGAACAGTTTTTCTTGATTTACATAAATCAGTGAACCAGCCGCATCATAAATAAATCCACTTGGAGAATACCTTACTCCAAAAGTTGATGAACTAATATTTGTATAAGTCAAGCCTTCTTTTAGCATATAGGATAAATTCTGAGGTCTGGACTTTAATTTGCCGTTCTCATCACGATAATTGCAAATTTCATATCCATCATTTTCCCAATTAACTACATATTCATTGTTTCCATACCATTTTCTAAAATTACCTCCCTTATTGCAAGGAAACCATTTTTCATATCCGTCTTCACATACAGACATTCTTTTATTGGAAACTTCATACCATAATCGAAGAAACTTATCCTTATTTGCCGTTTTAATCCCTTGTTTTGGACTAGCAAAATCTTTAAAAATAATACCTATCTTAAAGGCTTTCAATACACTATCACTCACCCAATACGCAATCGGTGAGCCGGGGATTTTTGAGAAGTTTTCCTGTTGTGCAATATATCTGTTTTCACAAGAGAGAAACATATTTTCCTTGCCTTTTTGTGTTTTGGGTTCAATCAGTCGGCAATATGTTCCGTTATAGTTTTCTGTATGGCTTTTACGCAATACAAAGCTTGTTGTCTGTACTACCTCGCCGCCGATTTCATCAAATGCTCTTGCACCGAGATGTGCCATGTTTACCGTATCTGTCAACAGCAGTTTTTCTCTGAGCTTTTCAAAGCTTGACAAAAACATCCAGCTTTGCATTGTTACCATTGATGTGTAACAATTTTGTTTTGTGAGTTGTAAACATTTCTCGATAAATGCTGCAAATAAATCCGATTTTGAATCGGGATAATTCTTTTTTACATAAATGCTTAAATCTTTATCCATACCACTTCCGCCCATATACGGAGGATTGGTGCAGACAACTTCGTATTTTTCAGCCATTATTTTTGCCTGCTTTAACAGCGGAGCAAAAATTGTGCGAAGTCCTGACTGCTTTGCGCTATCAAAGAAATTATCATATTCCGTATTGTCTATTTCAACATACTTTTCTTCAAGCTGCAAAATTTCTTCTTTTGTGATTGAAAGATTTAAAATACTGCCGTATTCCTTTGCGTCAATAAATTCATCAAGCAGCTTTTCTGCAATCGGCTGTAGTTCTTCAAAAAGCTCTATGTATTCAGGATTTATTGAATTGCTCTCCTGAATTGAGCAGATATTCAGTTTTGGAATATCCGGATTTCCGTTTTCATCTTTTCTTGTTAAAAACCGTCTATCATAAGAACGAGCTTTCATCATTATTGAAAAATACGCAAGCTGTGTGGCACGGTCGTCAATTTCAAGTCCGAAAAGATTATTTTCTAATATACTCCTTACCGCTTCTCGGTCGGTATATCCCTGCATACGATATATTTCCATAAACACGTCAAAGGCATATACAAGAATATGTCCGCTTCCCATACAAGGATCGAGGAAAGTGGAATTGACATAAGGCGGCACGTCGCCCTTATTGTACTTATGGCTTTCTTCCATACGGAAGCGGTCAATAATTTCTTGACTTTGTTCCGCTTCTTCAAGATAATATTTCCACTTTTCTTTAAGAACATCTATTTTTTCCTTTTCCTCATCAGGACAGCAGTCATATTTTAAATTATGAATCACTGTTCTGCCAAGGGAGTTCTCTACCATATAGCGTACTATCCAGTCAGGTGTGAATAGCTGAGTTGCCGCAGGTATATCTTCTTTGCGGATTTTCTGTCCTGACGGACGTGAAAAAACCTTATCCTTCGGCTCAATATTGTAATACTGATACAGCCAGCCAATGATCTCAACCTGACCTTGCTTTTCAATATTAAAATCGTCCTCAGATATATCGTGGACAAGATGATATACAACGCCGTCCTTATCGGTAAAGGATACGTTCAGGAGCAGCTCGGTATAGTCGTTTGTCTTTTCAAAGAGTTCGGGGAGGATTTCGTTGAGCTTGTTACATTGCTTGATAAACAGGAATTGGAATAATTCGTCAGACTTATTGTTGTCTTTGAGGTTATCAATCAAGTTGATTTCGTCCTCGGTAAAATCAAGGTCAGTATCAAAGGGATTGGTAACAAAGTCCGGCTCGGCTTTGGCAGGATTCTCGGAGGAAAGCACACGGATACGGCTGGGAAGATAGTCATTGACTTCCATAAAGCGCACGGCGATAAGGCGGTTAAACCAAGTGTAGGCAACCTCCTCAATAACAGCGTCAACCGCTTCAGCGTGTTTGAGATTCTTTGCTCTGATAGCAGCGACAAGGGATTTCCTCTGGTCGATGGCGGTTTTACCCTCCAAGCGAACAGGCTGGCTTGTGCCAATATCAAATATCTGCAAGTCATCTGTGGACTGTGGCAACGGATTGGCGATCTCTTTGTCCGTGATGCCAAGCAAGCCTGCTTTGAGTATAATGTCTGCTCTCAGCTTGTTCCTTGCCCATATAGCAAAGTTTTTTATCGCTGTTTTATTCATCTGCGATTCCTCCGATAATCTATATTAAAACTCTACGTTTATGATTGTGTTATCCTCCAGCTCGCCCTTGAGTTTTCTTTCAAGGTCGGCTAAATAGTTCTTGATGTCCGCTTCGCTCTCGATGCGCCAAGTCGATTGAGAGGTCAATGTCCTTACGCTGACGGTCTTTTGCTTTTTTTGTTTCGGAGCAGGAGCAACAACAGGAGCGTCATCTGCTTGCGCTGTGGCTGCGGCGGCTGCCTGTTCTTCGGCAAGGATTCTATCTTCCTCTGCCTGAATATCATTAAGCCAGCGTACTTTAAGAGCGTCAGCTTCATAACGATAATTCTTTAATTGAGCTACATTGTTGCAATGGGTAGCTTTTTCGTGAAGGTCATCAAAGCTGCTGATAACCTTATTAGCAAATTTATCTTTACAGTGCGAAGCGTTTAGTGTATCAAATACTCTCTTGCGGGCTTCGGCTATGGTTTCAAGCACGGGAGCTTGTTCCGCCTTAACGAGTACCATATAAGCAGTACGGAATTTATTGTTAAGGTCGGGGAGCTTATAAATATCGCTAAACGGGTTATCCTTATATAGAATAGCCTTGATAGCTGAAACGGCAGTTTCAACGTCCTTGTCTACGATGTAGGTCTTACTCTCGTCGTAAATCTTCATCAGTTTAAGCGAGGAATCCCAAATCTTAACCTGATCACCTGCAAAGAATTTTTTGATAGGCTCGTAGTCCTCGGCAAAGTCAAGAAAATCATCTTGCGTCTGATCCACAAGCGAGAAAAACTCCGTCGGATACTTGCAATCCAACACATCAATCAGGAGCTTCTTGCCGTTTGTAATAGTTTTACGGCAAGGATAAGCAGGCTGATTATTATACATAATCTCCAGCTTTTCAAGGTCGTTTTTGAGATTGGCAGCTCGCTTCATAAAAGCGTTCATAATCGTGTCGTCATCATCGCTGGGGCAAGTGTAGGTCAACAAGTCCTTCATAACGGCACGGACAGCCTTTTTCTGTCTGTCGTTTGCCTTGACACGTTTCTCGGTCATTAGCTTTTCCAAATATTCCTTGCGAGTAACAAAGCGATAAAGGTCATCAGCGCTCTTTGAAATGAGCGATACCATTTCATTGTTGACGTAGAAAGCAATCTCGCCGTCCTTGAACAGCTTTGCAACAAGCCACTGCACATCAGCTTCAATGAAGCCGTAGGGAGGTGACATAAAGCGCTCCATCAGAGTTTTCATAGAGGTCTTGACGTGTCTTGCTGAGTTGCGGGCTATGTAGTCGCCAACCTCATTGAGTGCGAGCTTATTAACCTCGGAGCTTGTTCCACTGAGAGTGAGCTGCTGACCGTTATCACGGAAAATAGCTTTGATGTCGCTGTCAGAGGTAGGTGTGTCAATATATCCGAGTTTGTTATAGACCGCCGCAGCGAGTTTTCCGAGTGCTTCGTTGATACGAGTGGAAACGTCCTTTGCAGACGGCTGAATTTTATCGCCGTTCACATAAATATCGGCAGCTTTTAGAGCTTCTTCAAGGAAGATGCGTGATTGTTCGTTGTGCTCACGCAGTTCTACACGCTTGTCAGCCTTGATCTGCTCATACTTTGTAGCAGCCTTACTTGCTTCGGAAGTCAGGAATTTGTTAATCTTGATTGACATAGCAATTTCATCAAGAAATGTTGTGTCATCAGGAAGAACAACAAGTACACTTGTATTCTGTCCCGAAAGCATACGAAGCGTTGTTTCATCGTGTACTTCGTCGCTGTTAGGGGTTAATACTTTTAATGTCAGAGCAAAGTTCTGATTTGCTTTGTGCGGTCTGCTGTCTACAAAACGGTTAAAGCCGTATGTGTATCTGCCTTTGAGTTCCGGCGCACGATACTTATTCTCGCTGTATAAACCGTCAAAGACAAGTTCGGACACCTTTGCGGTAATCTCGCCTTGTTCTATGTTCTGATTTTCAACAGCACGGTTGATTTCCTGTTCCTCGTTGGTGAGGAATACATAGGTTTCGCCTGCGCTCTTTTGAACAAGCGTCTGTTTAATAAGACGTTTAAGGGCAGCTTCAACCTTTTGCTTTAATTCTATTCTATCCTCGTTGATGTCGGATACCATAAGGCTCGTGATATTCTCAACCGTAGCCTTGATTTCCTTTACATACTTAATCATAAACAGAGCTTTGAGTACATTTACGTCAAAGCAGTCTGCTTCGTGTTCAGGATTGAGCTTCTCGTTATCGAGCGCCTTTGTGATAACTCCTCTGTGGGAATGGTCGATAAATTCCTCTAATGCGCCGTAGAACATATAGAACGGTACAATAGCTCCAAGCTCTTTGTTTTCAAGACGCATTGCACTCTCTTTGAACAAGGCGAGCATTGAACGCTCACCGTCTGCAAGATGTTTACCGGAAGCGCCGTATGTACGCACGGCTGTCAGAACGGAACCTAACAGATTAAACTGATACGGTACAAACGGATATGTGATGGCAAAATCATCTCTGCCGCTATATAGCTTCTTCTCTGCATCGTCATTAAAGAGGATCAGGTTCTTAATGACCGTAGCCTTATCATCATACATAACGGACAGAGAGGTTTTTCCTGTTTCGTTCTTATCGAGTATTCTCTTGCGAATAACTTCTGCTACGTCTGCGGAGGATAAGGAAAGGCGGGTATCAAAACGTCCCTGAATCTTAGAAAAGTCACGACCTTTTACCTTCGTGATGGAATCAATATCTTGCTGGCTGGTAACAATAACCCAAGCCTTGCCGCCGCAGGCTGTACCCAAATCCTCGGTAACGGTCTGCAAGTTAAGCATAAGGTCAGTATCATCACCAACATACTGTCCGATTTCATCGACAAGGAATATAAGGTGATGGTTTCTGTCTTTACTATCAATGTATTTTTTAATAAGCTCGGCAAAACGCTCAATGCTCAAAGAATAAGGCTCGGTTGCCTTATCGCACCAACGCTGTGCTGCTTCCTCGCTCATAAAGTCAATGGCTACGAGCGTTTCTACAAGCTCGTCCTGAATGAAGTCGATCGCTGTGCGTTCTTCAAGCCAAGAATCACCGCTGATTTCTTCAAACTTTGACTTAAACTGTTCGTACTTGCCTTCATCGGTCAGTTTACGTTCTAAATCTGCAACGTGAGGATATGCACCGCAAAAACCGAGTTTTTCGTTGAACACCTTTAAGAACACAGACAGGATCGCTTCTTTATCTTTTTTACCAGTGCTTTCACTTTTGGAATCAATGTTAAAAAGAATAACGGTAGAGGGAGTATTGGCGGCGAGCTTCATATCGGCAAGCACCATACTGTCGGCGATTTTTCTATCCCTTTCAAAGTATTCAATGGCAGGAACGCCGTCAACCGTTTTATTCTCCAAGATGTAGGATATGATTTTCAAGAAGTGAGATTTACCGCTTCCAAAGAAGCCGGAGATCCACACGCCCATTTTATCCGTTCTACCGTTGATTCCCCTCTTGTAATTTGAGAAGAATGTAGCAAAATGCTTTTGCAGCTCTTTTGTAACAACATATTCTTCAAGCTCTTGCTTGATGTTTTCGTCCTCTGCCTGACCTACTTTGATAACGCCTTTTAGGTCACGATCAATAGGCTTTGAAAATATGTCCCTGATAATCATAGCTTCCTCCTGTTTATACTAACTTAAACGCCCGATAATAGTTATCGTCTTTAATTTCATTGAATAAAACTAATTCCTGTCCGTCATATTTGCCCGGATAGAAAAGAACAACGGGTACTTTATCAATCACTAAATGCAAGTTATTCAGAACGGTATGTGAGCGAATGATTGGATAGCATTTTCCAATACCTGTTATAAAGATGATCGCCTTTTCAGGCGTATGTTCCTTAATGTAATTGACAATCATTCCATCGGTAGAGTTGACTTTCATTAGATTTGCGACAGCATTGCTTACTTTCTGAAAACCTTTTTTTTGTTCGATAGAATAGCATTTATCTAAATATTTCTTATCCTCAAGAATCTTAATCATAATATCGTACAAGTCAAATATTATGATTTTATACTCATCACTGCTATCTTCATTACGCTTCTGAATATAGTTGATACGTTCCCTTACATACAATTCTTCTTCCGCAGGATAGTCAAAAATGTAGTAGCCTACTTCATTGCCTAAACCTCTGTTTTCTCTGAATTTCGGTTCTTTGATTTTTTTCTCGGCTAAATCCAATCGGTCATCCAAATAGCTCATTTTAGTATTCTCCTGTTATTGCTTTGACTATTGCTGTTTCACCGTTAGCTTGTAAATATCGTTCCAATGCTATATCAAGAAGCGGCGGCGTTATAGTGTAATCTTTTTGTCCTTCACTTCTCAATAGATTTGATACTGTCATAAAATTGAAATACGCTGATTGCACTCTGCGTTTAGTAGCATCTGTCCATTCAGCAAGTGAATCATCTTGTGTTTCTTTATGATTAAAAAATGTTTTACCGTCAGCTAAATCAAGTTTTTCTTCTCCAATGATTATTTTCTCTCGATATACCTCATATAAAAACTCAAAAAACAGCCTATCTTTTCTGATGACCGCAATGAGGTTGATTATCTTTTGAGTTGCAAGATCGGAGGAAAAGAAAAGATTAAGCAAGTTGTTCTCTAAAGCATTAGCCCTGTTAGAAATATAACCATACATTCTTTTTGCTCGGTATTCATTAGGAGCACCAAAGAGGTTATCTTCTATTACTTCCTTTTTTAATTCATCGGTACTATATCCGTTTTTTATTAAATTGAGGTATTGCTTGAATTCGTTAAACCAAAACGCCTGCGACATTATGCCTGCTGAATACTTTTTTTCGCTCATTTTTCACCTATCTAAACTTTACTTTTATACTTTTTATACCATTATACAAAAATCATTGTCCCATTTAACGGACTTTGCTTTGAAGCAAGCGAAAAAACTGCGAAAAACTTTAATTTTGCCATTTTCCACAAAACAAATCCGTTTCAGGCTACAATTATTTATATTGTATCATAAATCCTTATGATATTCAATCGCTGAAATTTGGAAAAAACAAAAAATCGAATCCCAAAGAGTATATTCCTTGAGCTTCGATTCTTAACTAACCTTCTATTACAATTATCTCTATGTACTTTTTCTTTGCATAATTCAATGAGTTTCTTGTTCCTCCGACTTCTCCATTATAAACTGCTATCAGTAGATTACTATGATTAACCATATACTCATTGCGAATCTGAAAGCAAGCCAGACTATACTCAGGTGATACATATTTTACATAGTCAGCTTTTTTTATAATCTTCCTATATTGCTTCTGCCAATCTTGCGACCAACGTGCTTCAAATTCCTCGTATGGGGAAGCGCAGATTAAGTGTAGATCCTTATTCTTTTTTCGGAGATTTAATACAATCTCCGCAGCCCAAATATCAACACCTCTTGCCATTCCCAATATAAAAGTTGTGTATTCTCGTTCAATGGCTGCTTTGATTTCACGCTCTAATTCTTTGATTATTTCTCTATCAACTAAGAATAGCTTTTCAGGTCTGTGTCCTGTAAAACAGCATCTGTGCATTTTCATCTCGTTTTCAGTCAAAGTGTATCACCTCTGTTCTATTATAACACTCGGTCACATATAAGTACACGGATTTTCACAAAAAACCGAAACAAAAAATAGGCGACAGCCCGTAATGGACTGCCGCCGTTGTTATTTATGGAATCTGTTATAAGCCTTTTCTGCGTTGTCTGCCCTGCGAGAATCCTCAAACGAGTAATCTCCGCAACGCTCATATACCCGCTCAAAGGCTATCGCCGCCGTTCGTGTATTGGATTTAAGAAACTCATTATAAGTGATACCATTATAGTTTCCTCCGTAATTTGCAAACTCGGATTTTATCGTCTTTTGCAGATACTCACATTGTTCTTTAACATTAGAGCCTTTGAATCCCGTAGGAGTATATCTTAGACACCATTGGCACAAGCCATAGAATTCATCACCGTTGTAGTGTCCGACGATGTTCCAATCGAGATTAAGTGTATCGCCGCCGCATTCACGCATCATATTTCCGATAATACCTGCGGCAACGCTGTCTGAGTAGCCATAGCTTTTAAGATACGTCCACACTTGTTGCGCTGTATCACCTGTCGCAACGGTATTGTTATCTGAGTAGAAACCATATCCCAAAATTTCTTTGTTGCCAATGCTGTACTGATTCTCGCAAACCTTATCTCCGCTGTTGCCTTCGATTGTGTAAACTGTGCCGCCCTCAACTTTTTCAACGATACCCGTGTGATCGCCACCGCCATCAAGTCTGTCGTCTGCCCAATCAAAGAAGATTATCATACCCGGTTCAGGTTCTTCTGAGCCATCAAGCCATTGGTCTTTGTTCTTAAACCATACAACTCCATCATCAACAACAGAATACTTTGGAATAGTACCGCTCTCAATATAACCGCACTCATTCGCACACCAAGATACAAAGCAACAGCACCATTCAACACGAGAGCTGAAACCGTACCAGCTCCAATAAGGCTTTCCGCCAACGTTTCCAAGCTGCTCCTGTGCTATCAGTACAATATCGCTGTTCGAGCTTGTTACTCCGTTTAGAAGTTCACGCCATAGGTCGTTGTTCTCATCAGATAACAACTGCCGACACATTTTCTTCTGTTCCGCAGTAAAACCTTTATTGTTCATCATCGTTTCAAGGTCAACGTGAGAAACGGTTATATAAAGGGCTTTCTTTTGGACTTGCTTATTGACCTTCTTAACCTTGCCGTCTTTTTGCTTTTCCTCAACCTGTTCGGTTTCGGTGTACGTTTCTATCCTGTGGTCAATCTTATTGATCTCCCAAAAGAGATTGCGTATATATTCTTCCTTGCTTTCATCAAGAGTTACTACCTGTACTTCATCCGGATTGGCGGGGTGCGTATCCGTCATATTGTAAGCGACAGCATAAATAGCAAGGACTTCCCGCCACTCTGCTTTTGAGCCGGACATAACGAGTTTATCGTGTGGGTTATCGGTCTTAATATCTGTAATCTTATCGTTAAACTCATTATTGATACGAGTAATAATGTTGTGCATAGTGTATTCACCATTATTTGCGTTAGCGGAAGCGAATAAGCCGTACACGCTCCAACATAAAAGAGCGATCATACAAATTATCAGGATCACGAGCAGTGACACCCAACCTCCGGCGATGATTGCGGAAATCAGTTTTTGCATAGCCGCTATAATAGCCTTGATAATTTTAATCAAAAGCTGGATTGCCGCTTTAGCTGCTTTCGCCGCTAACTTTGCCGCCTGCTGTGCGGCTTTGGCTGCCTTTTGAGCCGCCTTAGCCGCCGTCTTCGCTGATTTTTCTGCTGCTTTTGCTGCTTGCTTCGTAGTCTTAATAGCCGCCTTCGATGTTTTCTCTGCTGTTTTAATGGAAGTCTTGACGGTTTTGACTGTGCCTTTCTGAGCCGTCTTAACGGTTGCCTTGCCCGTGGATAGGGCAGATTGCTTAACAGTCTTTGCCGATGTTTTCTCAACGGTGCGAATACTTTTACGTCCTGCGCTGTTGGTTGCCCGGATAGATTTCTCTGCGGATTTCTTAGCAGCGTTTTTAGAAGCTCGCTCTGCTGAATTTTTTACCGTATCTTTTGCGGTGTTCTCAGCCTTGTTTTCAACCTTCTTTTTTACTCTGTCCTCGATTTTTCGCTCAACCTTGTCTTTGACCTTCTCAGCGCCTTTGTTGACGGCTTTCTTCGTTTGGTGTACAGTTTCTTCCACCACTCGCTTTGTGCCGGATTCCATTCTGTCGGTAGCATACTCGGTTTCGTTATGCTCCTCGGCTTCAACGGAATGCTCGGCTTTGTCCTTTGTCTGAATATAGGCTTGTTTCATACGGCTGGCGACAATCCGTCCCTTATCAAGAGTTCGGATTGTACCTTTGACCGTATCTCTTGTCTTAATATCAGCCAATATTTAACCTCCCTTCGTATGTTTTCGATTACAGTTGTTGCAAATTACGCAACAACTCAAATAAACGCCCGTAACGGGCTAAAACAGCAAAATCAGGGGTAAAGGTATCATTACCCTTACCCCTCGATTACTGCACTTAAAAAGCCGCATAAATACTGACTTTTTCAAGCTAACTTTGTACACTTTTCAAACGCCTTTTTGCCATACTTTCAGCGTTAGTCTTTCTGTGCCTTCGTTTAGCGCAATCGGAGCAATACTTCTGATTGTTTCTCTTACTCTTAGGCACAAACGGCTTTTTGCAATCCGGACAATATTTAATGTTGACAGGACTTAAAATTCCCGCTTCAAGTAATGGCTCTGTCGGTAAAACTGCCGCCCGAAAATAGTTACAGCATAAAGAGAAGGATATTCTCTGTACGCAAACACACGGCTCGTCGTCATCAAGTAGCAGGCAGTTTCCGTCCTGATAGTTAGCGCATAAGTGCTTTATCAGTTTATTAGCTTGGTGGCGTTGCTGTATGTTCATTCGTGACAGCATAATTTCACCGCCTTATCTGGTTGTACGCTTTGCTACGACAACAAGTCTGCCGTTGTTATTTGTGTATTCACAGGTAGCAAGTGTCAGGAGCTTATCGCCCTGTTTTGCCGATACTCCTGTTTCATAGAACGACAACGCTTTGCATTTGCTGATAAAGCTGCTGTAATGCTCGGAATCATAAGCGTTGACAAATTCATAAAACTTAAATGTGTTCTTATTGCTCTCGTCAACGGGGACGGCGAACACGGCGAGAATATCATAGTTCGCTTTCTTGTTAAGCGTATCGAAACTGATTGTCTTATGGGACGACCAATAATCTTTGCTACGATAATTCTCAAGCCCTGCAAACATAGAGCCATCGTTCATATGGTGAGCGTAAATGATTACATTGTCTGATGGAGCGTCAACATCACAATTTGCCTGAACATACGGACAGCCGTACTCGGATTCATTCTTGTAGAAATCGTGATTGAGATAGTAGTCGGGGATCTTCTTTGTCTGCATTACGGGATAGTTAATGACAGTATCGTTAAACTTAATCCAACCTACCATATCAGGGTTAGCGCTGGGATTCATATTGGTGGTATAGCTGTCATAGCTTCCACCGCTTGCGCCGCCGTTTACACTACCGCCGCCAACCGTTGTGTTATCCGTATAAGGATTGACGGGTGCTTTGGTCGGTGTAGGCGTTGTGCTTTCCTCCGTAGCCGAAACTTCTTCGGCTACGGATTCATACATCTTCTTGTTGTTGTCGGATTCCACCTTGTTCTTGATGTGGAAAAAGGTGCTAACGCCGCAGACGGCAATCAGCACCGCAAGACCGATAATGAGGATTTTCTTTTTCATAATGGTCGTCCTTTCTTTATGCTGCCGTGCCTTCGCCCGGCTTGGTGGTCATCAGCTTGTAGAGCTTGGTGTTCTTGGGGAATTTATTTGCGAACGGTACAAGGGAGCTGCCGACCTTAATCAAGCCGTGTCCTGCGTCAACATTCGTGATATACGAAAGCTGTAAATCGGAAATGTTAAGCAGACGTGCAAGCTCCTCTCTGTCGGTGGAAGCCTGATTGAGCATTACGATAAATTCAGAGTTTGCGAGCATTGTACGGGCTGTATGGCTCTGGAGCAGGTCATCGACGTTCTGAGTGATACCTGTCGCAAATGCGCCGTACTTACGGACACGTTTCCAAAGTGTAAAGAGGAAGTTTGCGGAATACTCGTGCTGGAACAGGAGGTAGATTTCATCAATAAAGATGAAAGTTGCCTTACCTTTTGCTCTGTTTTGCGTTATACGGTTAAGAATGCTGTCCATTACGACAAGCATACCGATTGACATAAGCTGTTTACCGAGGTCGAGAATATCGTAGCAGATAAGGCGGTTGTCGGTATCAACATTTGTCTGCTTTGCAAAGGTGTTAAGTGAACCGTCCGTAAACAGCTCAATCGCAAGTGCGATACTCTGCGCTTCCGGCTCCTCCTGTCTGAGCAGTTCTTCTCGGAAGTCCTTTAAGGTCGGCACTTTACCCGTGTAGTTCCTCTGCTGATAGCCACGATACACATTGGCGGTACAACGGTCAATAATAGATTTCTCCTTTGCGCCGAGGGGTACAAACTGTTCGCAGAGGGACATAATAAACTCGGATTTGAGGATAACAGGGTTAGCGCCGTCGCCGTACTCCTCGGACATATCCATAGCGTTGATATGGTTTTTAGAGGTAGCTGAGATATTGATGACCTCGCCGCCGAGAGCATTGACAAGTGCTCCGTACTCACGCTCAGGATCTACGATAATAACATCTGCGCCCGTTGCGAGAATGATATTAACAATATCGCCCTTTGCAAAGAACGATTTACCACCGCCGGATACACCGAGGACGAAGGCGTTACCGTTAAGTAGCTGTCTGCGGTCAGCGATAATCATATTTTTAGAAATGACGTTCTGACCGTAATAGATACCGTTTTCGTGGAATACGTCCTGCACACGGAACGGCATAAGGACGGACAGCGATTCGGTAGTCAATGTACGGAAGCTGTCGATCTTGCGAACACCGAAAGGCATTGCGGTATTCAGACCGTCCATCTGCTGAAATTTCAGGGTAGAAAACTGACAAAGGTGTTTTCTCGCCGTAGTCAGGATAGCTTCGGTGTCGTTGTCAAGCTGTTCCTTTGTATCCGCAGTGTGTACCATCGTCAGCACGGCGAACATCATACGCTGGTCACGGGTAGTCAGGTCATCGAGAAACTCTTTCATTTCCTTCTTCTGCTGTTCCATATCATAGGGAACAGTAGAAGAGAAGTTGTTGTTGGAGTTCTGACGGCGCTGCCAATTCGTAATATTGGTTTCAACGCCGAGCAAACGGCTTTCCGCTTCTCTCACGGCTTCATCAGTCGGAACAGGGATAACGTCGATTGACAACATCAGATTACGGTTAAGCTCGGTAATCTCGGAAATCATACTGTCCTTGATGTAGGACGCATACTCACGCATAAAGAGCACTCTGCCGTATCTGTCGCCAATCTTGAAATAGTCCTTTTCAAACTCCATAGAATCGGGACAGATATAGTCCTTGAAGTTGTGTCCTTTCTTGCGGTTCTCCTTGATGTCAAAGTGATAGCTGCTTTCCTCGCCGACACGATAGAAATCGTGGAAGATACGAAGGCGCTCCTCAACATCAAGCTCCGTACACTTACTGCCGAGCTTACTGAGATGGGTAATCATATCATTACCAACACGGCTGAAATAAGTGCGGGCATCCTCGATATTCTTCTTGCAGACAGATACCGTGATATACTTGTCCTGAACCATCGAATTTGCGCCCGTCGCCTTGTCGAGCAGCATTTGATTGTATTCCTTGCGATATTCGTCAAGGTAATCGCCCTTGAGCGGTATGAGGATTGACTTCTCAAAGTCAAGGCGGTTAAGCCTGCGGTTGTTAATGGTAATCTTGGTCGTCGCTCCGCTGTCAAAGCTGTTGAGCAACTCGGAGTATTCAAGGAACATTTCTTCCTTATCCTCACGGGAAGCGACGGCGTAGTTAATATCGGTAAATTTGAAGGTCTTGGTAAACTTGTCCTTGCCGATCTGGAAAATACCGTCATCGTAAATAGCGGTGATCGGTATAACGTCCTGAACGCCCTTCGGCACAACAAATTTCTGCCTATCCTGTTTACCAATTTGTCTGAGTGTTTTAATCATTGGCTTTCATAGCCTCCTTTTCCTTTTGTTCAATTACGGGCTTCATCAGCTCGTAGTAGGTATTCGTTGATTTGAATGTCAGCTTTTTGGGGGTAAGAAATTCGGATTTCACCCAAGCGACAATGAATTTCTCGGCGGTCATTCCGTTGTATTTGACAAAGCCCAGTGCCGCAAACGGAGCTGCTGCGATAATGCAAATCCAAGATGTGGTTTCTGTACCAAGTGTAGGCTTCAACAGGAAGAACACGCCAACCGAAACCGCAAGCGCACATACAGAAAAAATGATCTGTCTAAGTGACAGACCAAAGAATACTGCTTCTGTATAGTTACGGATTTCTCTGTTAATCTTAACTTCCATTAAGCGTAAATCTCCTTTCTTTCCGGCGGGCAGCTTCAATTTCCTCTTTGCAAACACATTCTCCCGCAAGGCATTTCACTTTACCTCTGCGTCTGCCGCCGAAATATAAGCAGTATTTGCAATTACAATCTTCAAGGGTATAGCCCTCAAACTTGTTATATATCTTTGTGTTGTTCTTCATAGCTTACAGTCCCATTATCTCACGGATAATACGATCAGACATCTTAACCGTGCCGACGAGTACCAGCATATTGAATACAAGCTCACCGATGTACGCCCATACCATTGTGACAGGCGGTGCGTTCGCAGCCACAACAGGCGGCGAAGATACAAACAGTGAGAAAATAATGCAGGCTAATACGATAACCGCACCTTCCAAACAGACGGCGCAATAGCTTTTGAGAAAGCTCTTGCCGACGTTCTGCGTAGGCTCACCCGCAAAGGTCGAAAGCGGAATAGGAGCGATAGCCGTGTACATATAGAGCTTGAAGAATCTGCCGTACACGCTCATAATCATAATGAAGGACATTATGGTGATGAACAGTCCGCCGATAAGCGTGACCGCCCACAAGGGAATACTCTCCCAAAATCCGCAGTTTTCGATAGCGGATACCAAGTCGTCCGGCAATACGGTGTCCGTTGCTGATGAAACGCCTGCGGCTGTCATAATTGAAGCGATACCGCTTTGCACGATTCCAAACAAAGTTGTCATTAACTCCATTCCCTGAGTGATGACCGCCTTTGCCAAGATGAATCTGACAAAGAGCTTTACAGCGTGTTCGGGTTTTTTTAAGTCCGTAAAGTTGCCGCACGTTTTAACTACGCCTATTACAAAGAACAGGACTAATAAGCCTGTTCCGAGAGCTTGCATTGCGGTGTTGACATTGGTGATTGCCGTCCAGATACCGCCGCCCTTAAAGTTTTGTGGGGAGGTAAGGATCAGATTCCACAACTCGGTAACTTTGGCATTCCAAGTGTCGAGTGCGTTTTGTAGATTACCTACAACCCAATTATCGGACATTTAAGCACCTCCTTAATTTTTTCGGGGTATGGCCGTGAAGCAGTCATACCCCTCGTTCTGTTTAAGAGCCGATAATGAGGTTGAGGATTTCCTTTGCGAAGGTGATGATGACACCGCCCGCAAGGGTAAGAAAACCGTTAGCTCTCTGTGACGGATCGTGTGATTTGAGCGAAAGACCAATCTGCACAACGCCGAAGCCTGTCAGAATAAGACCAATCGCACGGATAAGACCGAAGATGAAGGTGGAAAGATTATTGACTGCGGTTAAAGCTCCATTGCCGTCAGCAGCAAAAGCCGTTACGGTGAAACAGCTCACAATGAGCATTACCGCAATAACGACGGCGCAGTAGGTACAAAAACCTCTCTTGACCTTACCCTTCATCGGCAGTCTGTTTGTATTTGAATGGTTGTTAAATAATCTCATTATTTTTATCCTCCTGTATAAGATTAAATTGAATTTGCAAGTCCTCCTCGGACAATAACTCAAAGCTCGTATCAGATATAGGTATATCTTCAATCTGCTTTTCATCGACAACTATGCCAACAGTAATGGTGGCAATATCATCTTTGACTTCGCCGTGTCTGTAAACATCGGCTTTACCGTCAGCCGTCAAGCTGACATTAGGGTGCTTCAAGATGTCAAACTTGAAGTCCTTTATCGGTCGCTCACCTCGGATAAAGAGGATAGCGTATTGGTTATCAAGTAACCTGACCTCATCAGGTGTCATCAGCTCTCTGCCGCTTATCTGATAGTTGGTAGAATAGCTGCCGCTATGACCTGTGCTTTTGCCGTAGGTATTGGTATCAATCGTTTCCTTGCCGAGTAGCTCAGACACATACTTGTGCGTACTCTGTTCGTTGCCGCCAAGATATAGAAACTCGTCGCAGTTACCGACGATGCTTTCCCATTGCTTTTCAAACAGCGCCTTGAGCTGTGCCAAGTTCTGTAAGATAATGCTGACCGAAACGGCACGGGAGCGCATAACCGAGAGTATTTTATCGAAATCATCGGGGAGCGAAACATTCGCAAACTCGTCCATCAGAAAATGGACGGGAACAGGGAGCGCTCCGCCGTGTATGTGATCGGCAGAATAAAATAGCTGTTGGAATAGCTGTGTGTATAAGATAGATACCAAGAAATTAAACGATGAATCGTTATCGGGTATCAGCGCAAACAGGGCAACCTTCTTCTCACCCATAGAGGGTAAGTCCAGCTCGTCCGTAGAAGTCAAAGCCGCAAGGCTTTCAAGGTTAAACTTTTCAAGTCTTGCGGCAAGTGTAATCTGTATTGACTTTAATGTTTTAGCTGAGCCTGAGTGATAGGAATGATAGTATTTGAGTGCGATATGGTCGGGATTCTCAAATTCTAAATCATTGAACAGATTATCGAGGGGCGAGGGGACGTTACTGTCCTCGTCCTCAATTTCTGCGGCTCTCAGCATTTCCATTACCATAGCGAAGTTCTGTTCTTCCTCCGGCGCTTCGTAGTGTAAATAGAATACTAACGCAAGGAGCAGCATTGAAGCAGCCGTGTCCCAAAAGGGATCATTGGACTGCGAGCCTTTCGGCGTGGTGGATTTGAAAAGGTTAGTTACCAATCGCTGAATATCGTTGTCATCACGGAGATAGACAAACGGATTGTAGCAATGGCTCTTTTCCATTGAGATCAGGTCAAGCACACGCACATCATAGCCTTTTGCTTCAAGCAATCCGCCTGTGTCACGGAGTATCTCGCCTTTAGGATCGAGAATAACAAAGGACGTATTGCATTGCATAAGGTTTGGCTTACAATAGAATCGGGTTTTACCAGCGCCCGATCCACCGCAGACTAACGTGTTGAGGTTGCGCCTGTGCTTCTGTGCGTTGATACCGATACGGACATTCTGCGTCATCAGCTTATTATCAGACGGCGGAGATTGACGGTATTTTCTATCAACGGCTTTTGCGTTGCCCCATTTAGCGGAGCCGTGTTCTTCTCTGCGTCGGTAGTTCCTGCGTGTGGAAAAGTAAATACCTATGCCCACTGCGTAGGCGGCAAGCAAAAAGAGGACAGTATTTAAGCTGTCCTCACAAAACTGTATTTGAAACGGGTGTTCAAAGGACTTCATCAGTCCCGCCACAATTTTCGTTAAGCCGCCTTTTACAAACGGGGCAATCAGCAGCGATAACCACACTACGGGAACAATACCGATTGCGGAAAGAATGATAGCTGACTTTCTGTCGCTATCTTGCATTATCCCTGTCCCTCTCAATCACCTTAACCTTACGATAAGGGGCGTTACCGATTTTGAGGATAAGGTCGTCGTAAATATCCGTAGGCTTGCCCTCGGCAATACGAGCGTTTCGGGAATCGTTGAGGGACTGAATGACGGCGCTCTGTTCGTTATCATCGAGTGCGATATGATACATAGGCTCTTTCATAACAAACACCTCCGTCCTTATCTTGCACGGTCAGCCGTGCGCTCCTGCTGCTGGCGATAAAGCTCGTCGGAGATACGGGAGTGAATATCGCTCATAGCCGTTCTGACTTTGGAAAGCTCCGCACGAACATCATTCGGCTCTTTATCCTTCCACTCAGCGGGAACACGGTCAACGGCAAAGTTCTTGGTGTCAACGCCGTACTTTTTACAGAGCATATAGCCGACGCATACTGCCTGAAAGCTCATATCCTTGCGACTGAAGCTCTCGCTTCTGCTTGACAGCTCAGCGTAGCCGAGTTCTAGGGCAACGCCCTGAAAGAGAGCTACGCTGTCGCCGACGCCCTTCTTGATGAAAAGGGTATCCTTACTGTTATCGTAGTACGCAACAGCGTCGGGATTGGGAAGCTGTTCGGCGCTCTCGCAGTTCACGGGCGAAGTGTTAATCATAACGGTAACAAGATTTCTCGGATCACGGTTGACCGTAGGAGCAGGCTTACGTCTGCCGTTTGTCTGTGAAACGTCGAAAACCTTTTTGACGTTATAAGAAATGCCCTGTGTGCCGTTGGCTCTGGTGTAGTCAACAGGCTCAAGAATCGAAATGCTCTTTGCGCCTTTCTTGATACGGACATTTTCTTCACGCCAACCGTCAAAGTCCTTGAGCTGAGTAGCTTCGGGACATTGCTTATAGATAAGCAAGGCGTTTGCCGCCGAGTATCTATCCATATGAGCCTGCGTGTCAAGAAATTTCTGAAACTCGGTGGGCGAGGATACCACATTGGCAACGGCGCTGTCTACAAGCTGATAGACGGCTTCCTTTTCCTCTTTCTTAAACTGCTTATATTCTTCGGGAGAACGCTGCGGCTGACGATAGCCGTTTTTTCTCGCCTTAAAATCATTGGTCATAGATATTACCTCTCTTTCAATTTATAATGCTTAGCCTTCTGTTTCTTCTTAGGCTGCTTGTGTTTGGTCTGTCTGGTTTTTGAAGGAGTTTTCTTCTTCTCCTGAATGTGTTTAGGCTGATTACGCTCTGCTTCTTTCTTCTGTCCTGCGGCGTGTTCAGCCTTATAGCGTTCCAGCTTTTCCTTTACGGAAGGCTTTTTGCCGTCGGACTTGGAAGTACCCTTATCAGTGTTCGTATCTTGTTTGCCTGAGTTTTGCCTTGACTGAGGGCTTTTGTCGGTCTTGGCAGCAATGGGGTTTTCGTGGGCATTTTCCTTTTTTTCGGAAGGCTCTGCCATAGCTTCCTCGACGATAATCTCTCCTTTGGATTTAACGGGTTTCTCAATTTGAGTTTCCTTTTTATCCTTTTCCTTTGACTTCTCAACTCCCTTAACGATGGAAGCCTTGTCAACCTTGGAGAATTCAAACCTGTCTGCGATACGCTGAATCTTTGAAGCGTCCTCCGCACGGGCGATTACATCAACCGTAGCGTTTGGATCTTTGCTGTTCTTATCACGGAGGACAGTATATAAAACACCGTAGCGCTTAGCCTGTTCGGTAAACTTTTTCAAGTCTTTGTTTTTGAAAGTAAAAACTTTCAAAGGGCTGCCTGATTTAATCATCTGTGTCAGCCGAGCTTTGCCCTTAGATTTTGATTCCTGTTTCAAGGTCGAAGCGAGCAGGGGTACTAATTCCTTAATGCCCTTGCCGGACAGCTTGACAACTTCCTCAAAACCTTCAAGGTACAGCCTGACTAACATTTCGGCAGCGTCACCGCCGTTGGTCATATTCACGGCTCTCCTTTCCTTTGGATTTTTCTTCTTCTGCAAGCACTTGTTCGAGGAGTTCCTTCATCAGTCCCGACCTCTCGGCAATGCCGTTGCAGAGTTTCACTTCCTTACGGAGTGTCCGTAGCTTCTCTGTGATTTGCGAAATCTTTTCCTTTGCCTGTGACAGCTCAACATCATCAATCTTTCTGCGTGTCATTTTTCGGAGATCTGTTCTGTCGGCAGTTAAGGATTTAATCTCATCCTCAACAGAAGATTTATAATGAAAAAGCTGCTCGTCGGTTTGAATACCGTGCTTTCCGAGCAGCCTTGTCTGTTCGCTCAGTTCATCGAGTTTCAATAACTCCTCTTTGAAATAGAAGTGAATCTGAGCGCTGTTAAGTTTTCGGTAGCTCGGCAGCTTGCCAAGCCGATAGCAGTAGTAAAGATAAAGACCGTATAAGCCGCCGATTTTCCGTATCTTATCTCCCCGTGTGGGAAGTCGATACTGACGGCTGACTACTGTGAGTTGGGTGTAACGGTGCATACCGACACGGCTTCTGTTTTCTTGTAACCGTCTGAGGATAGCTTCTCTCGTGTAGTCGTCGCCAACTCTGTTCAAACGGATAGACTTCGTATAGCCGGGCGGCTTGACAGTCCAATACTTCCTGCGTGGGTTAAAGTCATAGCCGTAACCCATATCTCTCAGAGCATAACCAACCTCTGCTACACTTTTGCTGTGTTCAAGAGCGTGGTTGATAGCGTCACGGATCAGTTGATACCTGTTTGGCATACCTGCTTTTTCGAGCTTTTCAAAATAGTAATTGGTAGGTCGCTCAAATTTGGGATTTGGATTGAAATGCAAGCCATACTCTTTACAAACAGCGTCGGCGATATGTCTAAACTTAAACCAATTCTTTTCATTATCCACCATTCGCTTGCCGTCAACAAAAGAAATACTGTTGATAACGAAGTGACAATGCAAATGCTGAGTATTAAGATGGCAAGTTACAACCACCTGATACCGCTTGCCCCAAGCTCGGCGGGCAAACTCCATTCCAACCTCTTGCGCTTTCTCAGGAGTGATGTCCTGCTCCTTGAAGCTCATATATCCGTGATAGGCTTGAATACCATCTGTCTTACCAAAATATTCTTTGGTCGTTATGAATTGGTCACGGGCAGTTGATGGGTTGCAGTTGATACCGTCAACAAAAAATTGTTTCTCGGTTTTCTCCTCGTCCTTGGCATAGGTGAGAACATCGGCAAGTGCCTGATACTGCTCCTCGGTATATTTCGGGTTGCGGGTTTTATTAGGATTGTTGGCGTAGTCAATAACCTTCCCTAAGTTGGTTTTGACCGCCCATAGCTTTGTTACTGCCATTTCAAATCCAATTTGTCAGGGCGTAAGAACACGCTCTCAATATCTGCCTGAAATTTGTGCCAACGCTCCGCTTCACGGTAGAGCATTGGAGCGTCAACAAAGCCAAGTGAGTTTGCTTTTGCGGCGAGCTGATTGATATTGTTGCCGATAGCCGACAACTCTCGCATAGCTTCAAAGAAACGCTCGTCAGGCTTTTCCTTTGGTGCGTAACCTTTCATCAGCAAACGAATAAGTGAGGATTCATTCAAGCAAGTCATAGCTGCCTTGCGCTGCCAATCATCACGCTCCTCTTTGGTCAGACGTATATGTTTATCATAGCTTCTCCTCATCTGCGGTCTTTTCCTCCTTATCCTTCATCTCGTAATGATTCAGGCGGTTGATTTGAAGCAGACACATCATAGTCACACCAAGAAATCCGCCGAGGAAACAGCCGAGTATGAATAAAAGAATTCCGTTCATTATATCAGTCCTTTCTTTACGGGGTATTAGGGGGCAGCCCCTAACAAGCTCTGCACTGTTTTATCCGCTTCGTGGATACAAACAGTATGCTTGCTAAGATTATACATCTAACACAGGGGCTACCGATTTCTTCAAGGTTTAGCGTTCCATATCACGATTTTTCGGATTAACCGGATAGGCTTTTATCTGTCCGTTTTGCTTGTAAAACCGTTCAGGATATTTGAATTTCTCGGCGTATTTCTTCTCCAAATCTTTCGGAAGGCTCTTAAAGTTTTCCGATCCAACAGGAGCATACGCAATAAAGAAATCTCCGGCGATAATCTCAATCATTTCCTTGCTATGCTCGTCATAGACGGCTCTATTCAAGGAGCTGCCGTTCATTTTGCCTTCCTCGTTGCAGATTAAAGCGACATCATCATCAAAGGGCATATACTCCTCAATATACCCACCGACAAGACGCTGCATTGCTTCAAGGGAGTTGTCAATGGAAACCGTTTGCGGTAACTTACCGACCTGCAAATAGAGAACGGTAATCTGTTTTTTGCTGACGGTATCCTGTGCCTTCTCAGGCTTAAAACTAATCGTCTTGAAGCCGAAATTGTCGCAGTAGTAGAAACCTTTTTCTGTGTTATCGCTCTCGACAATCTCAACAACATCGGACACCGAAAGCGATCTGCCTTTATATCCTGCGGGGTGATCCTCGTTGAATTTTCTGTAAACATCTTCAAGCGAATGGCAGTCAACATCACCGCTGAAAATCTTGTCGTAAATCTCAGCCTTGACCAGCTTACTGCCCGTGAGCTTTTGTACTTCGTCCAATCCGAAGAACATCAATCGTTTATCGTCACGCTCGTGGTTGATTTGATAAATGTTAATCTTCATCTATCGGTCATCGTTCCTTCCCTTGTATTTGTGTTTTTGTATATTCAGTTGTAAACATAAAAAGTCGTTGAAATCCTTGCCTTGCGGCGAAGGTAACAGGGCGACTTGATACTCTTTTTGAAGCCTATTTTTGAGTGCAACGGCGGCTTCTCTGCCTTTGCTGTCTCTGTCAAAATGGATAGCGATTTTCTGTGTGTGCGGGTGTTCTTGCAGATAATTCACAAGGGCAACAGGGACTTTCACAAGCTCCTTATCTTTGTTCGGTGAGTAGATTCCCGCAAGGGATAACAGATTGAAACGACGGTAATCATAGCCCCTCATTTTCAGTAATGTAGCGTAAGATAAAAGGTCAATGGGACATTCAAAAATGTGGACTGTGTTGCTCTCGCTGTTTGCCAATCTGAATGAATAATGCTTATCACTACCCGAACAGTCGCCCAATATCCGCATACTGCCCGTCGCTCGGTAGGAAGCGTACCTCGGTTTGTTTTCCTTATCAAAGCCCACAAAAACAACATTATGGTACGGAAGGCTCTCGAAAATTCTCCCCTCGGCTACGCATAAATCTATCAGCTCTCGGTCTATTCCTCTGCCGCTTAGATACCTGTAAATCACTCTGTTGGAAGCACTTTTATCCGGCAGAAGTAAAGGTTTTGGCTTTTTGGTTTTCTTCTGTTCTACATAGACGGGCGGCTCAACCGCACACTTTCCGATGATAGTTTCTACAGCTCTCGTGAAGCCTAAACCTCGGACTTTCACGAGGTAGTCAAGGGCGGAGTAACCACCAATGCCCCTTGACCACCAATACCATTTACCGTTGGAAATCTTCAAGCTGTCGTGGCTGCGGGTGCAGTAGGTGTCTGCGGAAAACTTGACCAACTCTTGCGGCTCGTAGTTCCGCAAATAAGTGAGCAAGTCCATTTCTCTCGCTTTGGCGACAGCCTGAGCGTCTATATGCGGCATATCCGTTATCTTGCGTCGAGCGTCTGATTTTTCATCTCACGCACCGCCGAAGTCGCACGATCTTTGATGGTGTCCCGCAGTATATCGTTGTAGCTGTAATCGTTATGCAGCCACTCGCTGTAAAGAGTGTCAAGCGGATGGCTTAGGCGAAGCAAAGCTCTTGCTTCGTTCTGAGTAAGGTTGCTGTCGCCGATACTGCATACCAAATCTTCCTTGATAACCTTCTCATAAGCACGGCTCAGCGCTTCGTTGGCAGGGAGCTTTTCAAGCTCCTCTACCAATTCCTTGTGTTCCTGTGTGACCTTCTTAAAAAGAAGTTCATTATAATTTTTGTCTGTCATAAAAACAGTTCCTCCTTATCGTTCTTCTCTGTTGTTTCTGTCCCGTGTCTGCTGTGAATCCTTTTCGTCAGGCTCACCGCCGACAACGGGAACGTCGCCCTGATTCATATCGAGCAAGGCATTCAGCTCGGTCAACCGAGCCATTTTCTGTTGTAATTCGTCCTCTTGGGCGAATGGTTTTTCCACCTCAACCTTTGCGGTTTCGAGCTGGGCTTGAGTGTTTGCGAGTTGTTCTTCCGATTTATTCAGACGGCTTTCAATACCGTCGATAGCGTTATCCAAACGTGTGATATTACCGTGAATATCTGTGCCGAGTGTAACGTGGTAAGAGGAGTTTTCCCTAAGAGTTACTACATAAGCTCGCTCATACTGATTAAACTCAATTTCCATCTTGAAACCACGATATTCACCGAGAATCTCTGTATCGGCGTTTGTTTTCGTTTTGCAAAACTCGATGATAGCTTTGCCCGCTTCGGCTTTATCCTTGTATTCAGTACCCTGAATTGTCATACTGACAAACTTGCCGTCAATTTCCTTCGGGTGCGTTTTTTGGATTTCCAAATCAGCTTTTAAGCCTTTGATTTGTGCTGTTTGCAAAGCAATTTCCTGCGGATAAAACTTGATGATTTTATCTTCAAGGTCGTACTTCTGAGAGAAGTAATAGGATTTAAGCATTTTCAGTTTGTTCACCTGAATATCCAAATCCATCTTCTCTTTGATGTACGGATTGCCTGTCGCCAACATCTTAATCTCGGCATAGGAAAGAGCCGTGTCGTCAATATCCTCGGCGGTACGCACAGGTGATTTGCTGGTCATAATCTGAGCCGCAAACTTCTGTTTACCCTCGACGAGCTGATACAAATATGCGTCAAAGGTTTCCTCTGTTACATATCTGTATATCTCAACATCAGGGTTTTCGTTGCCCTGTCTGATGATACGTCCCGAACGCTGCTCAAGGTCGCTTGGTCGCCACGGACAATCTATGTCGTGCAAGGCTATGAGCTTATTCTGTACGTTTGTACCGGCACCCATTTTCTGAGTTGAACCAAGTAAAACTCTGACCTCGCCCTTACGGACTTTTTTGAAAAGCTCCTGCTTCTGTACCTCGGTTTTTGCTTCGTGAATAAAGCGGATTTCGCTCTCCGGCACACCTCGCTCAATCAGCTTTTGCCGTATATCCGTATAAACGGAAAACTCAGCGTCCGGCTTCGGAGTTGAGAGGTCACAGAACACAAGCTGCGCTGATTTCCTTTCGGTGTTATCCTGCCAAATCGTAAAAATATTATCTACGCAGGCATTGATTTTACTACCCTCGTTATCAGGGAGCATAGGGTTAATCATACGCTGATCGAGGGCGAGCTTGCGTCCGTCATTGGTGATTTTCAGCATATTGTCTACGCTCGGATCAACATTACCATCTCTGACTTTTTCAGCTCGCTCGGCAAGGTCTGCAACCATCGTCTTTTGCATTTCGGATGGTTTCACGGCGACATTGTGATAGTGCGGCGTTGGCGTCGGCAGATTTAATGTATCCGCCGTCTTGATATCCGCAACCTGTTTGAACATCGCCATTAGTTCGGGAAGATTGTAGAATTTAGCAAAACGAGTTTTCGTTCTGTATCCTGTTCCTTCGGGAACGAGTTTGTCAAGATGATTTTTGTAAGTTTTCTAAATTCAAATATTTATCCGCTGAAAAATCTCCCAACATCTCGTGTCTGCATATCTCTTGAAACACCGTATTCAAAGGCTTCTTCGCACTTTCCGATTGCTTCACATTGACAATAATAGTTGTTTTGCCTATTCGTGTTGTATAAGATAAAGTATTCTCTTTCATATAATCATTTTCTCCTTTTCATAAATTGATTGTGGGGCATTCCGTTTGGAACACCCCACAAATACAGCCTGTTTCATCGGAACATATCAAGAAGTCATTAAGTCGTGAGTATAATGGAAATGGTTATCTTTCCATACCACGCTTGTTTCTTCGTGCCTTAATACGCTCCTGTCTTTCTTTTTCCCTTGCTTCTTTTTCGGCTTGTTCCTGTGCTTCCTTAAAAGAAAAAAGTTGCTTCACTTTTTCGGTAAAAAGTTTAGCAACTTCGGGGAAATGCTCTAACGCTTCAAGAAAAGGTCGGCACTTTTCTTTCAGTTCGTTGTATTTAGTTTTCATTCTCTCCAATGCGTTTGCACTGTCCATATACTTCTGTCGGTAAAAATTTGCACTCTGCTCAAATTTTTTGATTTCCGCACGACTGGTAATACCCTCTTTGGCAAGGGCAGTAAGCTCAGAATAGTCCTTTTGGGAAATTGCCATTTTGCCTGTGAATGTTTTCTGTCCCATACTGTCAATCTCGTTTAAGGTTTTGGAGATATGACGGGCAGGCTCATACTTGACCTGTTCCTTTTGAATACGCTTCTGCAACTTCTCCAATCGCTCTTTGTCCTGTTGGATTTGATATTGCAGGGAAGTCAAATGCTCTGCTGTACTTCCGTATTCGCCACGCTGAAAGCCTTTGAACCCCTGTTCCGTCATAAAGTGAAACAACTCATCTTGCAATATGCTGTACGAAGCTCGAAACATCGGCTTTCCGTTCTTCCTAAGAAACGGCTTTCCTTTTTCATCGGTCAGCGGAATATCCGATTTCCATTTCTTTGAATGGCTTATCTGATTGACCACTTCCTTGACCGTTCCACGCAGTTTTTCGTCTTTGCAACGCTTGCTCCACAGGATTTCTTTCTCCACAACAGGCAGAACCATTGTGTGAAGATGATAATGGTAAACCTCTTTTCCCAGTTCCTCGGTTGCGGCTACATTGATTTCATCAGCGTGCATTACTGCCGATATTACATTATCAGCACCGAATTTTTCTTCAATGAAATGATAGGCTTCTTCATAAAACTGCTTTGCGTATTCATAGCCACCGTTACGCTCGAAGTACATCGTGTTCACATCAATCACAATCTCATCAAACAGCGTTGCGTCTTTCCTCAACCCTCGAAGCGATACCATACCGTCTGTTTCCATCTGCTTTAACTGTTCCATATAGGTCGGGGCAGTCGGCTTTTTGAAATGCACATTAAAGGGTATTCGCTCTACAATTACATTCATATTTTCGTAGGTTTCATTCTTGCGTTCGTTGTGCCTTTCCGCCTTGCTCACATCAGAAGCGGTGTACTGTTTTACCCTTGCACAACTCATATCCGCCTTGTCGGTTTTTGTCATTTTGCTCTCCTTTCTCGGCAGGGGCGAAGCCATTACACAACATTCTTTGAATGTGTGTAACCCACTATGACACTTT
>ERZ1027050.6-NODE-6-length-130126-cov-13.658010_pt1 | contig 130126 bp, 106 predicted proteins | sample MGYA00519285_ERZ1027050 | MGnify/ENA primary metagenome ERZ1027050 (study PRJEB26926, sample SAMN06164600) | human gut metagenome | biome: ENVO:00009003; feature: ENVO:2100002; material: ENVO:00002003 | host: Homo sapiens | place: USA | collected 2012 ... | reverse complement strand
AGCAATCCGACGAAGGAGGATTCTCTGTTCAAGCGAACAGAGCAAGTTGTGTTTTCGGCAGCCCGAAACTTTTCGGGCATCCCAAAACCAACTTGCCCGGCAAAAGCCGGGGGATTTTTCTCCAAAGTCGAAAAATCTGGAAAAAAGTCAAATCATAAATTCCCTAAAGTGCATGAAAGAAAGCTCAAGGAAAAAAATGGGACGAAAGCCCAAAGCAGATCCGGCCATACATCGTTACGGCATCAAGTTGACAAATGAAGAAAACGTACGCTTTGAAGCGGCATTCTCTGAATCCGGCATGAAAGAAAAAGCGGGATTCATCAAGAAATCCATTTTTGGAGGTCGCATTAAAGTTGTGAAAATCGACAAGGCGACAATGGACTACTACATCAAACTGACCGAATTCCACAGGCAGTTTCAAGCCGTCGGAAACAACTACAATCAGGTTGTCCGGACCTTGAAGAACAATTTCGGGGAAAAACGTGCGATGGCATTGCTCTACAGGTTGGAGAAACTGAGCATCGAACTGATGCTTGTATGTAAAAAAGTCATGGTGCTAACCCAGGAATACGAGCGGAAATGGTTGCAAAAATAAGTCACGGAACAAGCCTTTACGGAGCACTTGCCTATAACTACGACAAGGTAACGGCAGGTACCGCCGAGATTCTTTCGGGCAACCGCATGATTTCCGACAGATTGGGATTGCCCAGTGAGGACATACGTCTGGCATTGCTCTCTTTTGAGAACTACCTGCTGGCAAACCGCAATACGGAGAAGCCCGTCCTGCATATCTCCCTTTCTCCGGCACCGGAAGACCGGCTGACTGATGGGCAATTGGTAGAGTTGGCGGAACGGTATATGCAGAAGATGGGCTATGGGAATCAGCCGTACATAGCCTACAAACATGCCGATACCCATAATGCCCACATTCATATCGTCAGTGTCTGTGTGGACGGACAGGGAAAAAAGATCAGTGACGCCTACGAGCACCGCCGTTCCATGACCGCCTGTCGGGAACTGGAAACGGATTTCGGCTTGCGCAACGGAGCGGACACGGAAAGGCGGAATCCGAAAGCGGAACTAAAAAAGGTGGACGCTTCCTTGGGAGATGTCCTCCATCAGGTAGGCAACACCCTTAAAGCCGTACTGGAAAGCTACCGTTTCCAGACTTTCGGGGAATACAGCGCACTGCTTTCCACACTCAACATCGAGGCGAAACAGGTCAGGGGGGAGTACAACGGCATACCCTACACCGGCATTGTCTATTCTGCCACGGATGATACCGGCAAGGTGGTCAGTCCGCCGTTCAAGAGTTCACGTTTCGGAAAACGCTTCGGGAATGAACTGTTGGAAAAGCGGATGTTGATGAATCTGAAAGCTCTCAAAGAGGGGAAATGGGCACCCTCCATACAGGCGGACATCGCCCGTGCCTTGCGGCAGGCGGATTCACGGAAACGGTTTGTGGAACTGCTGGGGCAAAAAAATATCGGTGTGGTGTTCCGTGAGAATGAGCGGGGGCGTATCTACGGTGTCACCTTCATTGACCACGACCGACGGGAGGTGTTCAACGGCTCACGCATGGGCAAGGAGTTTTCCGCCAATGTGTTCAACGACTATTTCAAATGGTTGGAAAACATACCCGAAAAGGAACGGGGTGGACATTCCGCTACAGAGCTTCGGCAGCATCACCGTCACGAATCCTCTAGCACGCTCGAACTGGCGGCAGGCATTCTTTCTATGGAAACCAATCCGCGGGATTACGAGGAGGAAGCCTTTGCACGGCGCATGAAGAAAAAGAAGAAGACCGGACGCAAACGTGGCATTTAGACAAAACAAGTATCAACCCATTTATATACAATTCTTATGCAGCAGGAAGACGATTTGAGGGCGCTTGCCAAGATCATGGAATTTGGCAGGGCCGTGAGTATTTTTCTTTTGGTGGTACACGTCTATGTGTATTGTTATCCGAGTATCACCGCGTGGCACTTGAACCTTGCGGTGATGGACAGGATTCTGGTGAATTTCAATAATACGACCGGGATTTTCAACTGCATTCTCTGGAGCAAACTGTTGGCAGTGCTTCTGCTGGCCGTTTCCTGTCTGGGTACGCACGGAGTCAAAGGTGAAAAGATAACCTGGCCTAAAATTTATGCGGCGCTGGTGGCAGGATGCGCACTGTTCTTTCTGAACTGGTGGTTGCTTGAGCTGCCATTGCCGCACGCGGCAAATACCGCATTCTATATTTTTACTCTTACGGCAGGCTATCTCGCCCTGCTGATGTCGGGGCTATGGATGAGCCGCCTTTACAGGCACAACCTCATGGAAGATGTGTTCAATATGGAAAATGAGAGTTTCATGCAGGAAACCCGACTGATGGAGAATGAGTATTCGGTAAACCTCCCGACGAGATTCTATTATAAAAAACGCTGGAATAACGGATTTGTCAATATTGTCAATATTTTCCGTGCCTGCATGGTTATCGGGACACCGGGTAGCGGCAAGTCCTATGCGATAGTCAACAGTTACATACGCCAGCTTATAGCCAAAGGCTTTGCTATTTACATCTACGATTACAAGTTTGATGACCTGTCCACCATAGCCTATAATTCTTTGTTGAAGAATATGGACAAGTACGAGGTCAAGCCCCGGTTCTATGTCATAAATTTCGACGATCCGCGCAGGTCTCACCGATGCAATCCTATCAATCCGGAATTTATGACGGACATTTCCGATGCGTACGAGGCGAGCTATACGATAATGCTCAACCTCAATCGCACCTGGATTGAAAAGCAGGGTGACTTTTTTGTAGAATCCCCCATCATTCTGCTTGCTGCAATAATCTGGTATCTGAAGATTTACAAGAACGGGATTTATTGTACGTTCCCGCATGCGGTGGAATTACTGAACAAGCCTTATTCGGACCTGTTCACCGTCCTGACTTCCTACCCGGAGCTGGAAAACTACCTTTCTCCTTTCATGGATGCATGGAAAGGAGGGGCGCAGGATCAGCTCCAGGGCCAGATTGCTTCGGCAAAAATCCCCCTTACGCGTATGATTTCCCCACAACTATACTGGGTGATGACAGGAAATGATTTTTCGTTGGATATCAACAATCCGAAAGAACCCAAATTACTTTGTGTCGGCAACAATCCGGACAGGCAGAACATCTATTCGGCTGCACTCGGACTATATAATTCCCGTATTGTCAAACTTATCAACAAGAAAAGACAGCTCAAATGTGCCGTAATCATCGATGAGCTTCCCACCATTTATTTCCGGGGGCTTGACAATCTGATTGCAACGGCGAGAAGCAACAAGGTGGGCGTGCTTCTGGGTTTTCAGGATTTCAGCCAGCTGACCCGCGATTATGGTGAAAAGGAGTCCAAGGTTATTCAGAACACGGTAGGAAATATATTCAGCGGGCAGGTGGTCGGAGAAACCGCAAAGACACTTTCTGAACGCTTCGGCAAGGTGCTCCAGCAACGTCAGTCCGTTTCCATCAACCGTCAGGATGTTTCCACTTCCATCAACACGCAGCTTGACTCGCTCATTCCGGCATCCAAGATTGCCAATCTGTCGCAAGGTACGTTTGTCGGGGCTGTGGCGGATAATTTTGGCGAGAAGATAGAACAGAAAATATTCCATGCCGAAATTGTTGTAGACCATGCGGCGGTCAGTGCGGAAGAAAAGGCCTACAGGAAAATCCCTTTCATCAACGAATTCAAGGACAAGGACGGTAATGACATCATGATGCAGCAGATTCAGCGTAACTACGACCAGATCAAGTCGGACGCGCAGGCCATCATCAACGAAGAGATGGACCGTATCAAAAACGACCCGGAGTTATGCAAGCGATTGGGGCTGGATAATGAAAAAACATCCAAGAAGGAGTAATCCTTCCTATCATTAAATATCAATGAAGTGCGTGGGGGGGGATTTTCCCATCAATTCCCCCCATACTATTAGGCCGGAGCTCTGCAATAGGAGTATTCCTTTCATCTACTTCCCGAACTCCACGACAATCTCCGTCACTTCCCCATGTACTCTCTGCACATTCAGCACCCGTGCAGGAATCCCATGGTTGAAGCAGCATTGGATAAACTCCATCCCGATAAACACTCCTGTATTGTATTCCCCTGTATCGTTCTCCGTGTTTTTGCAGAAAGTTACGGTTCCTTTCATCTTTTCATTCCTTCTCTTGCGGTATTGCGCTTCCTTTTCGTACATCACAAAGACTTCTCCTCTGACAATCTGCACCTGTTGGCCTTCGGTTTGTAGGAATTGCAGGTAACTTTCCAGCAGGTCTTCCGGGCATCCGCTATGGGATAGCATGTTTCTTATCCCTTGTATCTGAATCGAATTTTCCATTGCTTTTTATTTGGCTATGATTATCTTTTTATCCTTGATGACAAGTGTGTCTTTCCCGCCATGATTCGTCAGGCTTACATCCTTCAAGTCAATACGGCTGTTGGAGATGGAAAACTCCTGATGAATCGTATCATTCCGCAGGAAGTGGATGTCCTGTTTGTATAGGTTCGGAATGGAAAAGAACAGGGCTATGATTCCGCCCATGCAGCATACCATCAACAGGGTAAAGGCAACAAACCACCGCTGGTATTTTCTGTCATCCAAAACCTTCACTTCAACCGGTGCTGGCTCTTCGTTGATTGTTGCCTTTTTCTGGTTGCATATCACGCGGCATCTCAAATTGGGGAATTCATGCAGGCTGAACAGGTCCGGAATCTGTTGCAGGAATTGCAAGTATTGTTTGGTTTCCATCTGCACTTCCAGTTCCATGGTTACACGGATGACACTTCGTTTCATTATCTTGGGTTTTCCTATTGCCCCCATGGGTTTGGCGACATTGACAGGACGGATGTCCGATACGCCTGTGTCCACACTCATGGCAAGCTCCATGCTGGTGCTTCCCAACGAAGGGGTGTCCGCCGGATGGATACCATAAGGTGAAGAGTTTTCCGTTCCCTCATATTCCGCTATCAGGTCTGATAGTTCACGCACCTCGGTTACTGTTACGTTCTTTGCCTCTGCATTCACAAAGGTTTCCACTTTGGTCTTTACCATGTCTGTCAGAAAGACCTTTATCTTGTCTTCGCTTTTCTTATGGACTAGGTAGCTGGGATACTTCTTGGTGAAGTTTCGGGCTACGTTTTCCATATAACTCATTTTGTAATCATAGGTTTCCAAAATAGAAATCCCATAATTAAGGGATAAATAAAACTTATTATTTAAATCAATTTGTTTCATTGTAAAAAAACGGTAATTCATTACTTAAGAGAGAAGTAATATATAAATAAGCTTACGAAAAATGCAATAAGATAAATGTATGTCCATAAAATAGTTGCTACAAATTCTTCAGATTCATAATTAATAAACAATCCACATTTCCTAATTAAAGCCAATACAAAAACTATAAAAAATGGGAAAATTTGAACTATTACGAAATATACAAGTTTACCTGTTGAAATTTCTTTTTTTATTATTATATACGATATATATATCGATACGAACAACAAACAACTTAAATATAAGCCTTCTTTAGAATGCAAAAACTCATGAGATAAATCCATTACATCCGCCATCATTACTATTAATGAATTTATCACTATCACTAAGTTTATTGACAATACTAAAAATGTTACTACAGATACAATTTTTCTCATTTTATTTCCCAAAACCAAACCTCCTTTGATTTATTTTTATCACTATATATACCATCCAAATACAAACCCAATGTGTTTCCTAGAAAATTACCCAATGCATCTTGACTAGCTAATTTATCAAGTCCTCTACCATCCCATAAATCAATATGATCTCCTGTACGATTTTCACCATGATCAGCATTTCTTTGCCAATAGTCTTTAAAAAAAACAATTCCAGTACGTTCATTCAATTTTTTTCGAAACTCTTTCCCTGTAATAATTTCAACTTTAGGGCATCCCGCAAATGGACGTTTTTTTAACCAATTAGCCAATTCTTGTGCTCGAATAGCATGTATTCCTCCATCTTTACATCCCCAACAAAATGCACCTTTAAAAGACCCTTTAAGTTGTATATTCGATTTTATAAGAGATATACTTACTTTTATAGCACAATAGTCTTTAATTTCTTTGGCATTATGTTGATAATCACTTTTATTTTTAGGATAATTTTTCCATAACTCTTCAAAAGTCACTTTGTTAATTGTTACTTTTTTTTTAGAGTTTTGTTGTGGATTTGTTGTTACTTTTATTTGTGCCATATTAATCTAATATTTTAGCTAATGCATCTTCTCCTAAATATATCACAAATTCTTTCTTAAATGTCTCTCCTCCAATACGAGGTATCATTCCTTTCTCATCAGTTCTACCTGATGAAATTTTGACTCCATCACATTCAATATAATAAAGAAGATCTGAAATAGGTGCTCCTTGAGTATCAATAATACAGACCTGTTCATCAAATATTTGCTCATGCATTATCTTTGTATTCACAGTGTATTGTTTGCCTTGAAATTCACTTACTTTCCACACCTTCTCCCTAACCTCCAGATTATTCCTTTTGATAATCCCCGGTGACAAATACAGCACCATCATCATCGGAGAGTTTCCTACACTCATATACTCCTCTATTTTCACACAGAAGCAGTCCCAGAACCGGAAAATGTCCGCAATCTCCACTTCGTTGTAGATGAAATGGATTTCCCCGTTGTGCATGGCTCCTTCGTTCAGCCAGTCATAGAAGAACTGTTCTTCACCCTTGCACTCAAACGCAAGCGTAATCAGGTCTCCCTCGACCGGCAGACACTCCCGATTGCCGATTTCCTCGCATACTTGGATGTGGAGTTGTATGATTTTTCTCAGATTTGGGTCATCATAGTGCCGGATGTGGCACCGATAGTTATAATAGAGTATCGGCACCTCCATTCCTCTTATTTTCAGAATAGTTTCATAAATCATGATAATACAGTTTCAGGTGAATGACTATGGTAATAGGTCACGGCTGATCCAATAGTATGTCTGCCCGTTGGACTGGAACGACTTGCCGGCGGCTTCGTCCAGCAGTTTTTTCTTTTCCTTGAAATATTCAATCAGCATGTCCAGCTCCGCATCCGTAATCATTTTCTTTTTCCGCAAGTCCTTGACACGGTAAACTTCAAAGAAAGGATAGTCAGTCGGGCAGGAGGTAAACCTTTGCAAGGCCTCTGACAGGGGCATTCTCAGGAAAGTCTTTCTCCCTACCTTGCAATATCTGTCCCTGTTGCGCTCTGAAAGGAAATGTCTGACCAGTTTTCTTCTTACACGTCGGGTTGAGGCATATTCCGGTGCGTTCAGGCTGTCCGTCTTTACACGTACGGTAGATTCTTCGGCATCTGTCTGTAGGTAGTCGTCCGGACAGTCGCAGATATCCACCTTCGCTTGCTTTTTCTTTTTGACCGCTTCGTATTTATAGTCAACGATCAGCTTGGAGGGGGCTTCCACATACTTTCTCAACCGTTTGAACTCCTCTTCGTTGACAAGCAGATAATAGTCCAGTGTGGAGGACAGCGAGTCCGGCAGTACGATTGGCTGTGCAGGCAGGCTCCAGGCGGGTTCGGTATCCGGAAGTACGGATAGCATGGGTTGTACCCCCGACTGGCGGATATGGTAATAAGCTGTCATTGTCGAATCTGTCCTATATCGGTGTGTACCCACTTCGTCGAATGCCCTTGCTAGGCTGTTGCTCAGCAGGGTATTGTCAAACTTCACTTGTATCAGCATGGAATCCACGGCGGTGGTCAGTCCTTCCAGTTCCAGCGATTCGTTCTTTTGCGGAAACACCAGCCATCCCTGTGTCATGCTCCGGTTTGGAAAGTCCAGACAATAGGTGTTATGGTTCACCTCCGCATATTCGTTTTCATTTCTGATTTGTTCGGGATATACAATCAGTTCCCGTTTTTTCCGGCTGATGCGTGGTGCCGAGCAGTCTATCATGTTTCCGATTTGCAGCACGAAGTTGTTGAAGTTGTCCGGTTCTCCTCCGTAGAGTTGGAAGCCGATCATGCGGCAGTTGTTTTTTACCAGCTTGTTCACCAAGGTGGAGTCTGCCCACTCGCTGTTGAACCCTTTATCGCCGATGACAACCAGAATATTGGTTTCATCCGGACATTTGTTGAATTGCTCCACTCCGATCCGAAGGCCGGACCAGCTGCCGAATCGTCCGTATGTAGGCTTCAGTTGCTCGGCATTACGTGCTTTGGCGGAAAGGAAATCAAGCAGCTCCATGTAGTCGGGAGTCAGTTTGCAGATGGGGTCTTTCCGGTTGTCCGGTTCGTTGAAGGTAAGCACGGCACCGAACCTGAAAGAAAAGCTGTCGTCATTCACCAGTTGCGATTGCAGTCCCTGGATGGCATTCACCACGGCTGGAAACCGTTGGATGGTGTTCTCTTTTCCTTCCAGGACAAACATGAGGTTTATTTTTTGCAGGTCCTTCTCTATCTTGTTTTTGAAAGTCCCGTAATAGATTGGATTGCCGTTGACATTCAGCACATAGCTTTCCCGTTTGTCGATGACCGGCATCGGAAGCCGGGTTTTGAAGCAGAAGCTCGTGTCATTGTTCCGGTAGGACAGTACCGGGCTGTAGCGGATAGCAGGCTGGCTGGCCGAAAATTGCAGTTTCCACTTCAGGTCGTTGGATGATAGCGGCAAGGTGTCTTTCCGTTCCCTGTCTTTAAAGACAAGCGTGCTGTCCGGCAGCGAGGTTAGGTCTATATGGAGCTGCTGTTCGGGGGCGGTCAGCAGGCGTTCGTCTATCCATCCGATGACAGCATGCCCTATGCTGTCTGCGTCAAGCTGCGGCTTGTCTGCCACGAGGGTGCATCCTTTGTCTTCCGATATTTGATAAGGATATACGACACTGTAAAATGGAATCTTGCCAGCCTCTTGTGTCAGGTCTGTATTTTTGAACAGTTTTACGGAGTCGTTGGCAAAATACGTTTTTGGGGTGGCCAATGCCACGCTGTCGTTCAGCATGACCACCTGTTTGTTTTTGAATCCGGTAACAATGTCGGTAAAGCCGCTCCGGGTCAGCAACAGGTCGTTTTGGTTAATCCATCCGCAGTATTTTGCCTGTTTCCATTCTTTCAGTTTTCCGTTCTTCAGAATGGTGGGGTCGTATCGTATCAGCCTGAGCCAGTCTCCTTTTCGCTTGATGACGAGAAATGCGTCCATGTATTTCACAGACTGCATCTCGTTCTTTCCGCTCGGGCTCAGATAGGTCGTTCCTGCTTCATTGGCAAAGACAATCCACGGGGTATGCTTGGGCAGTGTCTGGCTGCGGGGAGCCTTTACCCCTTCTATGGAATAGTTCCGCATATATTCACGGGGTACATTCTTTATCCGCGTAAAACGGTGTACCGGTCCGCAGGATGCCATACAGATGATGCATCCGCAAATCCATCCTCCTTTTATGAGTGTCAATATGCAATTCTTTTTCATGCCTCATTTGTTTTTTTGTTCGGAAAAGCGTTCGTGCTGTGTTACCATCAGCTGCATCACACATTCGTTGTTCAGGTTGTCTCCCATATCGACGAACACCTCGTCTATAAGGGTTTTCCTGCGTGCTATGATTTTCAGTCCTTGGCAATAGGAATAGAAATCATTCTTCTTGCTGTTGTTGACGGTTACCGCTATGTCCGGATTTCCGCAAAGGTATTTCTTCAGGATATAATTGTAATGGGTATTGAACGGCTTGCCGTCCACGATGGCTTGCAAGTGTTCACGGATGTCATTGCCGATGATGACAAGCACGTCTGTCGAGTCGTTCTCCGTATATTGGGGAAGGATTTCAATGGTGTGCCGGACCGGATATTGGGTATTCTCCGTAGTCAGCAGAACCTCGTATATGCCGGGTTCTGTATAGGCGTAGAGTGGGTTCTGCTCCCGCGAATCGACAATTCCGGATTCTCCGAACTGCCAGCGCCATTCTTTCGAAGGACCGTATCCTTTGAAAGATACGATTTCTCCTTGAAAGGCGGTTGCCGGTGCTTTCATCCTGACAAGCTCGTCGCTTCCGTAATCATCCCGGCTCCTGTGTACTGTGATGATCTGTTTCCTTTCCAGTCCTCCGTCCACTTGAAGGCGTACTTGGTAGCGTCCCGGTTTCTTGAACACGTATTCTCCGCTCCGTTCGTGTGATATGTCCCCGTTGCCGAATTCCCAAAGCCAGGAGCGTGCGTTGCGGGTGCTGTCTGCATAATGGACCGTTTCTCCGGTTTCCACCTCTATGGGGGTCAGTGTCATACGCACGGTGCGGCTGGAAAAGAACAGCCGGATCAGTATGGCGACAAGGATGCACAGCAGCATGGCTGCGATTACGAACAGAATCTTTCTGGTATAAATTTTTCCCATATCATTTGTTTTTAGTTCCTGAGCGCAAGTCTTCCTCCTTTTTCTGCAAGCCTATCTCGCACTCCTCCAGATTGGCTTTGAACAGACTTATGTTTTGTCCGATACTCCATAGCTGTTTCCTGTCGGACAGCCACATGGCATAAAAGTCGGCAATGTGCATGAACAGCTTGTATCGCTTGTCCCAGCTGTTCCTTTCGTATGTGTTCCGCAGGTTGTTTATCAGATAATGGATGTCGTCTTCTTCATACTGGGCGTAAACGCCCGGTTCAAATGTTTCTATTTTACGGAACAGGGAGTCCACCGGCAACTGGCTTTCCGCTTGTTCCTGCTGGAAATCCTTGATGCGGTTCATCTTGATCTTTACGAACTCTTTCTGCTCAAACATCTTGAAATCTGAGTTCCACATGAAGATTACCAGACAACACGCTACGGTTGTCAGGAAAAAGAACAGGAATACATAGGCATGTCCCATGAATATTTCCCGTTTGTTCATTGTCTTTCTGTTGTTGTCCATGGCTTTCCGTTTTATTGTTTGTTGCCGCCGGAACCCACATTCAGGTTACGCCTTGTTTTCCAGTTGTCTTGGATGCACTGCATCAGGTCTTTCTTCACCATCTCTTCCTGGATATTCAGCAGACGGATGGAGTCTTTTACCCCGAGGAAGATGTTGAGGTTTTCCAGCAGCTGCCTGTAAAGCCTGCAATCTTTGGTGTCCATGCCTTGGACATATTTGAGCAGGTTCATCTTGCGCGTACTGACAACGCTTTGCAGGAGCTTGTCGTTTATTTGCGGTGAAGTGTTCATCAGTTTCATGTACTGGTAGATGGAGTCCATGCTGTTCGACAGGGACAGCTCTTTGGCATAGATATGGTCATATTCCAGTGCCTGCTCCGTGATTCGCTTTACTTCTATGCCGGAGGTTTTCAGGAAACAGGCAAAGATGCTTACCGCAAGGATGGTGCAGCATGTCAGATAGCCCGCGAATCTCAGATAGGCTTTCCTTACTTCTGTGTTGTTTTTCGGTTTCATATAGGATGATATTTTATATTCATAAATAGGTGCTGATACCCAGATAGGCGCCTTGTTCGATTGGGGTTCCCAGCCTGAACCGGGCATCTTCCTGCTGGATGATGTAGCGGATCTGTATCTCCTTGTCCGAGGGAAGGAACAGTTCTGTCAGCGCATTCAGTATTTTACTGTCGGCAGCACTGGGAAAGAAGTTCTCCATCCGTCGGGCGGACAGGGGACCGATTTCTACCAGCATCTGGTAGGTGCCGTCGGCAAAACTGTTTCCCAGAACCATGTCGTCTCCCAGAATGCAGCTTCCCAATTTGGGAATAAGGCAGGAATCCACTTCCACCACGCATTTGTCTCCTCTCTTGATATGCACGGGCACACCGGTCAGAATGGTCATGCACTCGCCGGTTTTGGAGAGGCTCGCTGTAATCTGTTCCATATAGGCCAGCATATGGATAAGCATGACCGCCAGATGGGTCGGCAGCAGTTCCAGTACGGGCCATTGACCGGAAAAGATGCTTACGAAATCCGGATGTACGTTCATCTCGTCAATGCGGCGTTCCTTATTCTGGAAGGCTACCAGCATATGGTCCAGGGAGATTTCGAAAGGCTTGAAGAAACGGCGGGCGAAAAATTCCTCTTCACGGTGGATGCGGATTTCGTCCAGCACCTGTTCCTTCGATATTTTCTCGGACTGGTAAAGGTTCTTGTGGAATATGCCTTCGGGCAGCTCATCATAAAGGCTTCTCCTGTTCACATAAAGATACAGGTAATCCGTCAGGTCATAATGGGAATATTCCGGGTGGATGTCATGGATGTCTTTCGAGAATCCGCGCCGGATGTCTCCCCGTCTGAATATGAGGGTACGCTCTGCATCATACCCGGCCTCTTTCAGTCCGCTGGCCACCACTTCCGCCTTGAAGTCGGTATCCGGCAGGTTGAATGAATGGGAATGTTCGTCAAACCGTACTATTTTATCTTGTTCTTCCGTCATGTCCGTTCGCTTATAGGGGATTAGTCCAGTATGTTCCAGCGTGACTCGCTCGATTCTTTCGGTTGTCTGGAGCGTTCGGCGACAACGATGTTTTCCTTGTGCTTACCGATATATTCCAGACGGCTGAGGGTTGTCCACAGGTCATTGAACAGGTATAGGAAACGTTCCGTCGTAACCATCAGTTGGCGGATATTGTGGTGGTTGTACAGCAGCCCGCAGTTTTCCCTCAGCAGGCCTTCGTAGGCACCGGGAGTGATGCCGTTCCATTCGTTGAAGTATTTCAGCAGGTCCTCCTTGTCTTCCTTGTCCATGAAACTCAGGCATACATACAGGCGGTGAGCCAATGTGGAGAATACATTCAGGAAGTGTAGCGGTGAATAGTATTGCCCCTCGTTGCGGAAGGAGAAGTAGATATCGGATATGAACAGCATGACATGGCGGCACAGCATACCGATGTTGGTGGCCAGGCTGGTCTGTTTTTCTGCATTCTCCACTTTGGCAAGGATGTCAAACGAAGCTTTTTCTATGGAATCCACGAGTTGCCCGAATTTGGTATAGTAGCCTTTCAGGTCCGGATGGCTGGACATGCTTGTGCATGGCGGGATGAAGTTTCCGTCCACTTCACAGCGGTTTCCGTTCTTGCGCAGGCGGCCGATCAGCAGAAAGTGTCTTCCCAGCTCGCTTCCGTCGGTCTGTCCGCTCGGCAGCACGCTCAACGCATATTTGGGTAAGGCATTGGGCTGGCGTGGACTGATTTCCTTCTCGTTCGGAATGCCCGAAGGAAGATGCTCGAAAGGGTCTGCCATCAGTATGACATCCCACCGCTTGTCCTTTTCTTCTTCCTCTTCTGTAGGGATATGGAAACTGGCGGTGAGTTCGTCATCCTCACCGGCATCATAATCTATCAGGTAACCTCCGGAAGTAAGGGCGTGGCAACGTTTCAATCGGACTTCCAAGGTGCCTGTAACGAGTTCCGTAATGCTGAAATCGCCGGAAACCGGTTCTCCTTTCTTGAATGGCAGGAGTCCGTAGGTATTGCGGTTCAGATGAAACGACTGGTATTCGCACAACCGGTCCGTAAAGTGGTCTTCCTGTTGGGTGAAATGCCCTTTGTTTACGGGCATTCCGTCCGCCCAGTTTACCAGCGGATATTTTTTCTTTTGGCTCTGTTTTCCTATCATAATGTTTCTATTTAATATTCGTTATACTTTATAAGTTCGTTTGCCACACGCTTGGCTATGATTACATCGTGTCTTTTCAGCTTGTTGCCGGCAAGTGTAACGCCGGGGTCTATATAGCGCCGTCTCTTGAAAAAGGACGGTTTGGTATAGAATACCCATTCGTAATAGGCTCCTCCTTCATTCTTATATACGATGGGCGAAGACGGTGATTTGAGGTTGCAGTCGTCAATCATGCGCTGGAACCACTGCCCGAAGATGACATCCTCGGATGCCTTGCCGGTTATGCGTTCCGATGCGGGGTCATCCACCCTGCGGAATATGTCCACATCCATTACGATGCTCCGTTCACGGTTGATGTACAAGGTATCCGAGTCATATTCCTCCGAATATTTCCATACTTTATAAATTTCAATGGGTATGTCGAAATAGCTGTTCACCGTTTGGGAATACAGGAGTGGAAATGCAAAGGGCAGCAGGCAGGTGGAGGCCCAGATGCCGTACTGGAGTTCGTTGCAGAGGTTGAACACTACGGAAAAGAGTCCGGCTCCCAGAAGCATGACCGTAACCGTCAGCAGGCATTGGATGCCGAAAGAAGGCATTTCCTTGCTTGACGCGAACACTTTGCGAAGGATGAGCCGGTTGTAATATCCGGCAGTCCAGTACAGGATGACCAGCAGGATGTAGGCATAAGGCATGAAGTTATAGTCCATGAATCCGGACAGGCCGGGCAGGGCAAGGATTATGCCGCACAGCAGCAGATACGCAATCAGTTTTTTGTTGTTGAGCAGCTTGTTCTTGCGTGCGATAAAATAGGCCGCGATTCCGAAAATCACGGTCAGCAGCGGCATCAGCAGGTACGATGAAATGAGATGTTGGGTAACTGGGTTCATAAGTATGGTATTTATGCTTTATTGTATTCTATGAATATCCGGTAGTTGAATGTGTCCGGCGAACAGGCCGAGAGTTTGGTACGCAGGTTGTCTTTGATCTGTTTTTCCTGCGAAGGCTCATCCAGTTTCGTTCCAAGAATCAGATGGACTTCTTTGGTTCGGATCAGTCCTTCGTGCGGCATCGGGCTGATTTCCACCCCGTTCCGGATTTCTGTTCGCACCAGCAGTTCGCCGAGTTCTTTTTTGCAGAAGCTGGCTATGTCGTTCTGTGTCAGGACACGGCCGTGCGAAATGAAGGCGTATTTGTAGATGTCAATCCGTTCTCTGTTTTGGGGGGCTTGTTTCCCGCCGTAGGTGGTACTGACCAGAGCCAGTGTCTTCGGGTCCAGGTAAGTGGTGGCGTTGGGGGACAGGTTTACGCCTGCCTGTATCCGGTTTCCTACCTCACAGTTGGTTGTCCAGTATTTGACGGTAATCTGCCCCTTGCCGGACAATTCGTCAATCATAAGGTAATAAGGTGTTTCCCTGAACTCGTTCATGTTGTCTGCTGTCTGTTTCATTTGCGCCATCAGCTGCTCCATCTGGATGGTAAGTGCCTGTAGCTTAATGCTTGATACGGCATTGAAGGCATGGGTCTCGTCATCCAGCAGGTCGGACAGATAGCCGAGCAGCTCCTTGGCGGAACGGGAGTCGAAACGCTCGCATCCTCCTTTGCGGATGGAGTAGGTTCCATAGCTTTCCGTGGAATCCTTTGCGGGATAGAGGAGTTCATGGTAGTTCTTTCCGTCAGAATCCTTCACGCTGTGTACGGACAGAAGGGATTCGTAGCTGCCCGTGCGCAAGGGTATCACCCTGAAAGTTTCCTCAAGGGTGGTCGTCTGTTCGTGAAGCGTTTTGTTCTCTACAGGCACGATGTTGATGCCGGCATGAAGTTCTTCAAGAACTTCCGCAGTGAAATGGGCGGGGAACTGTATCTTCACCCATACCAGCTTGTCCTGCATCTTTTCCAGAACGGCCTCTTTGAAACAGGACCGCAGGGTGTCCGGAAGGTTTTTCCTGCAGGAACCGTTGAGTGGAAAGGACTGCGATACCTTCAGAAAATGTTTGCTGTAAATATCCATGACTTCCTTGTCTATGACGGACATCACGTCATAGTCTTGGAAAAAGGCACGGGTTGGTTCTTTCTGTATGGTTGTCTTTTCATGGATTCCCCCTTCCATCACGACTGTCTTCCCTTCTACGGACCATTCCGTACAGGGGAGTAGGAGCAGGTATTCATAGCTTTCCGTAAGGTTGGGAAAATCCAGATAGAAGGAAAAGTCTTCAAGGTCGGAAATGGATTCATCCACCGCCATTCCTAACCAGACGGTACGCGGAGGCATCCTTGTCTCTGCACGGGCAATCATGGTCTTCTCCAAGGTAGGGGCTATCCGGTAGAGAAGGTCGTCGCAGACCATATATTTCACGTCGGCTTTGTGCAGCAGGGTATCGCAGGCGGGATAAAACGATACGCTTCCGGTCGATAGCTTCCGGGTAAGCGAGTCGCTCTCGTAATACATGCCCGATTCCCGGGTTATCAGGTAACACGGTTCTATGGGATAGGCGTGTACGATGCCGTGTGCGGGAAAGGGTGAGGTAAGGATGTCCGGAGTAAGGATTCGGGCGGTCTTTTCCAGCAGCCTTGTCTCGATGGCGGTAAAATCCTCTCCCAGCATATATATCTCGTTGGACAACGCTTCCAGCAGGAGCTTGACAACCGGGTCGAAGTTTTCCGCCTTTTTTATTCCCCAGAAAGCCGCAGCGTATTTCAGCATACGGTTTCTGATTTGCTCTTTATTGTATTTTTCTGTACTCATAATCCTTTCATCGGGTTGAAATCGGTCCTAAATAGATTACATAATAGAAACACCGTTTTTCTCCGGTATGTACCAGGGTTCCATATACATATACTTGTACACGTTTCTTTACGGCGGGAGCGTCAAATACATTGTCCTGTCGGGTGGTGTCATCAATGATGACACGTACATTTACACCCGTAAGCCGCTTCTCGTGCCGGGTAATTGCCTTGGTTATGTATTCCGAGAATTGTCCTTCCCAACGGGTGTGTGAAACAATGCTTTCAAAGTCGAGAAAAAAGATCTCACAGCCGAACTCCTTGTCAAAGGCATGTTCGCCGGGAGCCGTACTGATCAGCAGTTCGATAAACTGGTCGATGGACTCGATTTCCGAGCAGGATGCAAGACAGCTGTTTTCCACATCCTCGCTGAGCAGGGCTTCAAAATCCAGGGGCAATTTGCAAAACTTTGTTTCCATACTTGTCAGTGCCATTCGTTTTCAAATTCTTCGTCTATGAACTTCAGTGTTCTTGCGGCAAACAGAAGGACGATGCTGCTGGAATTGGATATACGGTCAACCTTGCGTTGCAGACGGATGCAGTTCCCTTCCACAAAGCGCAAGGCAAATGCCGCCTGTTGGTCAGGTTGGTCCTTCTGGTAGATCCGTATTTCGCCGTCTTCACGGGAGTGGCTGTATGCGGCCCATCTCAACAGCTCGTCACCCGGCATCCCGCTGAGGGTACAGGTGACGAATCCGCCGTAGGCTTCACCTTCAGGCAATCCGTCACGGTCTGTATTCCGCTTGAATTGCAGGTCGAATTCTTCAATGCTGTATGTCTCATGGCAGACGGACAGCCGCATCACGTAGCGGTCATCCGGCATTGAGGATTTTTTGTTTTTGAACAATGAAGTGAACCAGTTCATGATTATAAGTTTAAGTGACACGAATCGCCGGTCTCCATTTCCCGGAAGTGGATGAATAGTGAGGTACGGCTCTCTTTGGTTGTTGAATGCACATTGAAATCAAGGCATTTTGCTCCCTTGAAACGGATGATCTCTTTGGGAGTACCGGGCAGGCCGGAAGTGTTCATCACCTCTCCGTCCTTCAGGATTCTTGAATTGAACATCCATTCCAAGAGTTCCTCTGTAGGAAATCCGGCAATGCTTACCCGTATTTTACCGCCGTAGGTCTTCCCGGTTACCTTTCCGTTAGGAGTGGTTTCTTTCCGGAAGTCATACTCGTAGCCTAGCAGGTCGTATGCCTGCACTTCCTCATGCTCCGAGGGTTCGGCGGTCCAGAACTTGATATACGATTGTGCACTCATATCCTTATGTTTTTTTATTCTTCTTCACTCATCAGATTGGTTTGCAGCATGGCGGTCAGGGTCCGTTCCTCGTTCATGCGTGATTCAACGAACAGTACCGTGTCTTGGCTGTCCAGATGCTTGCGTACATAGGCTCGCAGGTAGGCTTTGAATGCCTGTACCTTTGTCCGGTATTCCTCTAAGGGAAGGGCAAAGATATCTTGCGTCCCGACCCGTTCCAGCCCGTATTTCTCTAGTTCTTCTTCAAAAGACTTTTTTGATTGGTCATTAGAAATTGTATAAATGATTAATGTTTTATACTGACTCATAATTATCCAACAGTTGTTATAAAAATATTTTACATAAAATCAATCCTAATAAAAACACAATAAGAGGCATTATTACAATAATCCAATTAGGTATAATTTTATTCCAAATACTACCCTTGAATTTTTTAAGAAGCTCCAATGTCCTATTAGGTGTATATCTAAAAAAAATACCGATAGAAATAATAATTCCAATCAATAAAACCCATATAACACCATGAATTTGACTGAAATTTTTCAACGAAAAGTAATGATTAGAAAGAAATTTATTAAATAATATCGAAATATAAAAAAACGATATCATTCCTAATATTCCAAACATCAAACTAGAAGAAAATCTTGCAGGTTCATTGTGTTTCTTATACATCTTATATAGCCTATAATATATATAATCTACTATTTTCATTACCAATTTTGAAAAAAATGATTTACAACTCTAGTATTATCTCTCGGAGCAATAAATTCTTCCATTCCACAATGAGGATTTATTTTTTTGTGCCTATTATCTATATCATCTAAAGACAATGAATTTAATGAAAAAGAGTCAAACAATTCATTATCTTTCCATTCCCAAAGAACCCCATTTTTGTCAAACATATTATTCAAATGATCACCGACTGTACATCCCGACAATACATAACTAATACAATCAGCTGCCAACAATGCTCCTCCAAATGCCCAACCTATCCATGGAATAAATGCAGTAGAAGCTACAGCTATAGCATAGATATCAGATACCTTTATTTCTTCTTCTATCATTGCAGATCCAATAGCACATCCAACTCCAACAAAGCTAGAAACTCTACTTCCAATCCCTATTGCTTTAGGTATATAGTTCCTCTTGATTTGACTGGCATTAATCTTATATCCATTTCTTCTCAAGGAACTGCTAATATTATTAGATAGATTTTTCCTGAATTTTATTTTTTTATTCCAAAACTCATCTTCAAATATATCTATTCCAAGACCAACAAAACTATTAAAATAATCTATATTATTAATTGCCTCCCGAATAAGCTGTCCATATCTTTTGTTGAAATCTACTAATGATATATCATACCTTTCATCATTGACTTCAATTAATATTTTCATAGTATCAGCTTCTTCGTACATATCCACTCTAAGTTCTGATAAATCACCAATAACTTTATGATGTAGAAAATCAATAGCAACATTATAAGTTCCGTCACCATTAGAAGTATAGAGCATTTTTTTTATTTGTTCAGAAGTTATATTCAAACTACGAACATAAGATTCATCGGAATAATCCACTCTTTGAACAGGAATATTCGACATAAAACGATTAACACTCAAATCTTTAGGTAAATAAGATATAGGTACATACTCTACAAAAGCATATCCAAGTCCTATTACAAAACCTGTATAAAAATCACCTTCTTTATTTAGTTGATAGAATTCTTCTTTCGTTATATAGTTATTTATTGGATAACGTTTCATAGCTATTTAACCCAGTTATTATTAAAATCAATACCATTCAAATTCACACTTTCAGGAGACAGTATTAAATTGGTGCTTAGACCTATACTAATGTTTATTGAACGCTTCAAACTGATACAGTACGCATTCGTAAACGCCACCTCAAATATCACCCCGGACGTTCCGGTCTTGAACAGAACTGCCCCGTTCTTTTTCACCCACGGTTTCACAGCCCATCCGTAGATGTTGCTTTTCACCGTCTGCGAAAGGGTTATCATGATTCGTCCCCCTCGCACTTCGCCTTCCGGCTGGTTCTTTAGGTTATCTACTGGCTGGTGAAAACCTATTTTGAACTGTTCCACTGCATATTCGTCGCCGTCAACGCTGAATATGACATTCACATTGCTGTCCACTTGCGGAAAATTAAAAAGTCCCATAACGCTGCTGTTTTTAAAACACCCACTGATTTTCAAACTCTTCTGTACCGAATGCCAGTTTCTGTGCCTGTACGGTCAGTTTGGTCGCAATATAGCTTTTGCCTTGCCGGATATAGCTGATTTCCATATCCACACAGGTCGCTTTCTCAAAGAGTATCTTTTCGAGCGTGGAGCCTTGGTTGTCATGAACTACGATGGCTCCGCTCTGGTATTTACGGGCATCCAGCATCCACTGGATCATGTCACGGTTGGGAAGATGGGGATAGGTCACATAGAATGTGCCGCCTTTTACCTCGGTCTGTACCTGTCCTTTTATATCTATCCCTTGGGCAAATCCGAATTCGCAGCCGATGAGCTGGTAGCTGTCCTTGTACATGTCGGTCAGTGAGGAGGCAGCCAGGTTGCCTATCTTTAAGAATACGGTATATCCAAACATACGATACTTGATTATTGGTGAATATTCCAGATTAATTCATTCTGTTCGTCCAGACCTACCTCCAGACTTTTTCCTTTGCCCAGCTCCTCGTTGATGATAAGCCGTGAAATCGGTCTGCGCAGATAGTTACGGATTACACCGGCCACTTGGCGGGCACCGTATTTGGGTGTGAATCCTTTGTGTGCAAGCATCTTACGGGCATCATTGCTGATGGTGATGCCGATACCCTGCTTGTCCAGAAGTTTTCTGACTCCGTTGAACTGTATGTCGAATATTTTCAGGAGTATGTCTTCGCGGATGGGGGAGAACGGAACGATTTCAGACAGGCGTGCCAGAAACTCCGGACGGAAATACTGCCCCATCACCTCCATGATCTGGGTGGTTGACGGAACATTGCCGGACTCAAGTTGCTTGGTCAGCCACTCGCTTCCTACATTGGATGTGAACAGCACGATGGAGTTGGAGAAATCCCCTTCCTTGCCCAGACGGTCATGCAGTTTTCCTTCGTCCATGATTTGCAGGAAAATGTCATATACGGACGGATGCGCTTTCTCTATTTCATCAAAAAGGACAACGGCGTATGGCTGTTGCCGTATTTTATTGACCAGCATGCCGCCTTCCTCATAGCCCACATATCCCGGAGGCGCTCCGTACAGCAGGGCGGCGGAGTGTTCTTCCTTGAACTCGGACATGTCGAAGCGGATCATGGATTTCTCGTCATTGAACAGGGCTTCCGCCAGTGCTTTGGCAAGTTCGGTCTTGCCGGTACCGGTGGGTCCCAGCAGGAAGAAGGAGCCGATGGGCTGTCCCGGCTTGTTCATGCCGCTACGGGATTCCAGGATGGCATCCGTCAATGTCTTCAGGGCCTGGTCCTGTCCGACGACGCGTCGCCTCAGATAATCTTCCATATTGAGTAGCCGTTCCTTTTCCTGCGACTGTATCTTGCCGATGGGGATGCCTGTCTTGCTGGCGACAACGGCGGCTACCTCATAGATACCCACCTCTTCTATTTTCTTTTCTGCAAATTGGAGGAGGACGTTCAATGCGTTTCTCAGATAGCCGGTCAGTTCTTCATACTCCTGCAATTCATGGATATCCGCTTCATCGGGTATGACTCCTAAAAGGATGGGGCTTAATTTGTTGTGCATTACGAAAAGCAGCGTTTTCAGTTCTTCGGTCTTTTCCTGAAGGTCCTTTTCGTCCTTTTCTATTTCATCCAGCCCGGACAGTAGGGTCTCCACATTCTTCTTTCCTGTTTCATTGACCATCTTGATGGCGGAGAGCGTCATGTCCAGCAGACCGATGGCGGAATCAGGCAGACGGCGGTCTTTGATATACCGTTTGGCAAGACGGACACATTCGGCTACGGCTTCGTTGCTGATTCTTACATGATGGTAGTCCACGTATTGTTTCTGCACGGAGTGTAGCATCTGGATAGCGGACTTTATGTCCGGTTCGCTTACCTGTATGACCTCGAAACGGCGGCTGAAAGCATGGTCCGGCTCGATGATTTTGCGGTATTCGTCAATGGTGGTGGCGCCGATGACGGTCAGATCGCCGTGCGACAGTTCGGATTTCAATACATTTCCCGCACCGGTATTTCCTTGTCGGTTGTCCAGCAATACATGGATTTCGTCAATAAACAGGATTGCATTGTCGATATTCCGCAATTCTTTCAGGATATTTTTCAGGCGGTCCTCGATTTCCCCCTTGTAGGTGGCTCCCGCAATCAGGGAGGCGTTGTCCAGTTCAAATACACGGGTTTCTTCCAGAAACGAGGGCACTTTATGGCTGACTATCTCCCAGGCAAGTCCGTAAACCAGTGCTGTCTTTCCTACTCCGGCATCACCGACAATCAGGACATTGGACTTGCTCCGGCTTCCCAGTATCTCCATGACCATACGGTTTTCACGGTCGCGGTTGATGACCGGATGCAGCTTGTTGGCCGCATCTTCGGTTAGATCCACACAGTATTTGCCCAAGAAGGAGGATGAGGCGGAAGTCGGGGCATAGGACTTCTCCGTAGTGGCGGAAGGACATGCCGGCTGCCCGTTACCTATATATATGGAATGGATATCCTTTTCCAGAATGGGGAAAGACCTGAGCTGGTCGCTGGAAAAAGCGACACCGGGCTTTGCCAGTGCCAATAGCACACAGATGGGATTGATGTCGAACAGCCCGAACTGGATTCGTGCATCGTCTGCGGCACGGAAAACGGCGTCAATCCGTTCCGAAGGCTTGATTTCGGACAACTGGGTGGATTTCGGGCATTGTTCGATATATACGTCCGCCCATTCCTCCAGATAGCCTAAATCCTTGCCTATACTTATTATAAAATCTCTTAACCCTACATCTTTATGAAGTAGAGCCTTCAACAAATGCGAGGGTGTATAACACTCATTCGCATTTTCACGAGCCACTGCAAGTGCTATGTTAAGCGCAATTTTTACAGAATCATCAAGATTGATGAAACCAACTCCTGTTTCCATAATCGTAAGATTTAAAAATTGCGCAGGAGAACATTGCAAATATAAGGCAAAAAAAATAATTCGGCTATTGTTGGCAGCGTTTTTTTTATGCTTATGGGCATATTTTCGGTAAAAACAAGAAAAAATCATCAAAAGTTCTTTGTAGTTTTCAGAAAATGCCATATATTGGGCGCAGAAATTGAAGGACAAAGATAGGACTGTAGCAGGCCTCCTTTGACCGGATATTTCAAAATCAACTTATTTTTTAATTTAAAACTTTGAGAATATGGCATTTAAAGCGTCATTTAAGTTTTCGGACTCAAGAGAGTTTGATGTACTGACCTGGAGAGTTAAGTTCAATCGTGATGTGGACCCCAAAGGCCGTCCGGCATCTGACATTTATGGTGGCACAATCTATGTGGAAGTCGAATCAACTCCCGATACCATTGTGCTGGATAAGATGTTCAAGCAGTACCAGCCCGTAAACGGAAACATCGTCTTCAAGAAAGCGGATGAAGATGCCAAAATGAAGGAATTGGTGTTCGAAAATGGTTATGTGGTGGATTACGAAGAGGCACTGAATGTGGCTAACCAGTATCCGATGACAATCAAGTTCGCCATTTCTGCACAGACCGTGAAGATGGACGAGGCTACATTTGTACAGGATTGGCCGGAAAACAACTAATGGTTGTTTCCTAATCAAAGTTTTAAGGTGCCGGAATATACCAATTCCGGTTATTTCGGCACCAAAAAACATACCGACCAGTCGGATTATTTATTTAAAATCATAGTTTAAGATAGTATGGGAGCAAGTTTTCTGAATTTGGTGGCTACTAAAGTAACCGTGAAAGGAGAAGAACAGAAATTCGTTTCACTGCATCTCCGTCAGGGTTTCAACCGGCATCACACCTTCACTGTGGTGGTGAATTATCTGTCGCCTAACAATACGTTCCAACAGACCCCGGAAAAATTCATCGGCTACATCGGGGAGACTGCCAGCATTTCATTTGTCCATAGGCAGACGGGTGAAAGTTATGACTTCGAGGGAATCATCACTCAAGTGGAAATGGTTGGAAGCATGGGCGAGACAGGCGGAGTGGCCATTCACGGAACAAGCCCTACGATACTGTATGAGAACAACAGGACACTCGATTCTTGGATGGATCAGTCCCTCTCTACCATAATAAAGGAGGCGACGCAGGAGTATGGAAAGGTCAATCTGGTTTCCAATCCCAAGTATGCGGCGCCCATACCCTACATGGCACAGTATAACGAGAGTGTCTTTGACTTTATGAATCGCCTTTCGGCTCTTTATGGGGAGTGGTTCTATTATGACGGGACGAAAGTGTATTTCGGCAAGCCTGACAGGGACAATACGGAGAAGATTGTTTATGACATGGATTTGGAGGAAGTACGTCTGGTTGCCAATCTGGTACCGGGTAAATCCGCAAGATACGATTATGTAGCGCAGGAGAACAAACAGCATAATGCGGATACGCCTGCCAAACCGGATGGCATGAACGACCTTCAGTCTATTGCACACAGCTGCTCTGAGAAGGCATATACCGCAAAAACGACCTCGGCTGCCGACCCCCATGTAACGGACAAGGCGGAACTGGACGAACAGATGAGGATTGTAAAGAATGCGTCTGGAGCCAATCTTCTGAACATCAAAGGTATAGGAAAGACTTGCCGGATAAGGATTGGTGAAATCATCGATGTTTCTTTCCCCGACAGGATGAAACTGCCTCCTTTAGGCAAGTTCCGTATTGTCGGGATTGAGCATGAGGTACGCCGTGACGGACATTACTCCAATAGTTTTGTCGGTGTGCCGGACGGTACGGTACATATTCCTGTTCCCGATGTGAAGCGGCCGTTGGCGTTGCCGGAACTGGCTACGGTGAAGGAAAACAACGACGACAAGGGACAGGGACGTGTGAAAGTGGCTTTCGACTGGCAGAAAAACGGCAAGACAACCAATTGGATCAGGGTGCAGACTCCTAATGCGGGAGTAAGTGGTGCGGTTCCCAAGAATCGCGGATGGGTATTTGTTCCGGAAGTCGGCGATCAGGTTATGGTAAGCTACGAGCATGGCAACCCGGACCGCCCCTATGTTACGGGATCGGTGTTCCATTCCGGTTCAGGTAAAGGAGGGGACAAGGACAACAAGGTCAAGAGCATTATCACACGCAGCGGCAATGCCATCGTTTTCGATGATGAGACGGGAAGCATCGTTATTACTGACCAGACGGGAAAACAGCTGATCATGTTGGATGGCACGGATGCCATTACCGTCATGGCGAAAAAGAGCATTACCCTTACCAACGAGGCGGAATCGGTCATCGTAATGGATGATAAGTCGATAGGCTTGCAGGCCGATACCATTGCTCTCGAAGGCAGGAAAAGTGTAACATTGCTGTCCGGCAACGAATGTATGGTGCTCAGCAGCGAAAAGAGTATAATTAGCAGCAGCGGTACCAATATCAAACAGGAGGCGGCAAAGGATTACGATGTTGCTGCAAAGAACGGAACGGTCAACGGTGTAAATCTGATGATAGAGGGAAAGGGAAACGTAACGGTTTCGGGAGGAATAGTAAAGTTTAACTCATAATTCGGTTGGCCATGGGAGCATCTGCATCTGTGATACAGGAATATTACAAAGCGGTCGATTACTGGGCGGACATAGTCGGCAACAGGGACTGGAAACTGTCTGTATGGATTGTCGGGCAGAACGATGTGGACTTGGTGGACAGGTTTCTGGAAATAGAACGTTCTCCGGTAGGGCAGTTCGATGACATATTCTTTCGTTTTGATACGCCGTACAGGGGGGATGACGAGGAATACACCGAACAGCTCTGGCAGGAATATGCCGGTTGGTTTTCAGAAAAGGTTGAGGAGAAGTATGATATTCTCAGGGCTCTGAGGCACGACGGGTTGCTGAAGGAAGAATACATTCCTGATGTGTCGGTTGAGCATACGGCGGGCAACTTGTGGAGAGAGATGTTGCGTTTCAAGGCATGTATCTCCCGGTTGGATGATGCCTTTTTCTGTCTGTACTTTCCTCCGGAACAGGAAAGGGGGTATTCCCGGACAGGATGGTTCGGCAATGTGCTGAAAGAAGGTGTCCCGCAGGGAATCCGGATGACAACCGTTGACTTGAAAAAGAACAGGAGTATCCGGCTGGGTGAGTCTCGGGAAGTGGTTTGCATACGCCCGCAGTTCGATATGGCGGCGGCTTTGCATAACCGGATGGCACGGTCGGATAGCGGTAACGACCTGATTGCACCTGAAAATCGGTTCAAGCAGCAGGTTACGGTTGTCATGGATTCTACACAAAAGCAGGATTGGAAATTATTGGACAGGGAAATCCGAAAACTGTTGGATATTGCACAGGAAATAAAGGATACGAATATCCGGATTTCCGCTCTGCTTATCGCATCCGAGGCATGTTATGCTATCAGGGAATATAAGCATAGCATGAAATACAGCGACGAAACCGTCCGGGAGGCGGAAAAGGCGATGCAGGGCGGTGAAACGGCAGGATATAGTTATTGGAAAATGGCTGTTTCCATGAAAGCGGCCATTCTGACAGCCGGGAAAAAACGGGAGGAAGCGGTTGCCTTGTATGACATGATGGCTAAAAAAGCCGTCATGCAAAAGGACCCTTATTATGTCATGGAAGGCTATCGCATGTGTGGTTTCCTGCGCTATGAGGATGGAAAGATGGAACAGGCTTTCGAATATTTTTTGCTTGCCCTGGCAGGAGGCAGCTACCTTTCTGCCGAAATCAGGCGGGGTTCCACGTTCGTTTATGCGGCGTATCTGGCTCTTCATACGGGAAGACTGGTTCGCGCTCCGATTGATGTCGGGATATTGGAACGGCAGCTCTGCGAATGGATTGGGGAGGATTGGAAGGAACTGGTGGACAATCCGGATATGCAGCAGGCGAAGGCCAGAAGAAGGGGAAGTTTTTTCAGTTGAGCGAGATTTAATTAATATATATTTTAAATTTAAAATTGAATAAGTATGGATCTTGGTAATTATGGAATCGGCGGAAACGAAGTGAAGATTGACGCTTCCGAAGGTATTGCGGAAATTCCACAAAATCGAACCTTATTGGTGGAACAGCTGACGAAGGATGAGCCGGTGGCTCCCGAAGTGGTTGCCGGTCTGACCAACATTGACGAAGTCTTTGCACATTTCCGGCCGGAAATAGATATCGAGTTCGCGGATGCGGACGGTGCTCCCGTAGAGGAAAATTTCCGTTTCCACAATGTCGGTGATTTTTCTGTCAGGAAAATGACGGAACAGAGTTCATTCTTGTCCGGCCTGAATGCGGAAAAGCAGTTTGCGGACAGGATGGAGAAGTCGTTGCGTTCCAACAAGGTGCTGCAACGGGTACTGGAAAATCCGGAGACACGTGGAGCGTTTGTCAATGCGATTTCTGCCATTTTGGACGATTTGAAGAACAATGAGAAGTCTAACCCCACTAATGAATGATAGTTATGAGCGAACAGAATACACAAAGAGAAGCAGCCGTACAGCAGCAACAGGCTGTGGCGCAGTCCAGAAATCTGAACGCTGAATTGCAGATTCTGGCTAAGTTTGGCGGTTTCAATGTCTTGGAATCTTCCGTGGACGGCATACAGAACATGAATCCGGAGCGTAAGGCACGGCGGAACATATTCCTTTCCGACCCCGAACGGGCGGCTGAGCGCAAGGAGCTGGAAAAACGGCTTGAGATGTGGGTCGATATGTTGAAAGGCAACAAATCCATCAGTGAGATGGTGGAGCTGTGCCAGAAGAAGTCTGCGGCGGTGTCCGGTCTGCTATCCCAGAACCAGCTGAAAGCGGTGGAAGAGGTCAGGCAGTTGGAGAAGTCCTACCGCACGGTCATGCTCTTCTACAAGAATACGGATTCCGACAAGATCAAGAATATCTCCATTGTGAACGCTTCGATGAGCCAGCTTACCGATTTGGACAACTCCTTCTTTATCGATGCCATTGCAAACGAGCTTCGTGCGAATTATGACCGTTTGGACTTGCGTACCAACTATTCCCTGCTGGTTATCCCGGGATATTTGGGTTCCAACAAGGTTGTTGAAAAATGGGCAAAGATTGCGCATGACAACAAGGTGATGATTTACACGGATTTCGCTGATCTGGAAAAACCGGATGATGTCATTGAAATGTTCTTTGATTCCAATCTTTCGGGAGGCGATGTGTACAAATCCAACGTATGTATGACCTGCAACTATTTGGTAGGACGGGGACGCTATGCGGAACTGGGCGAAACCGAAGACTTGCTGATTCCTCCTTCTGCGGCATTGGCCGGCAGTGTGTACAAGACGGTAATGGCACAGGTTACCGCCGGTAAGAAGTATGGTTCCATGAGCGAGGTGGACGGGGTGGTCTTCAACCTGAAAAAAAGCGAGATTTCCGAAATCGAGAAGATTGGCCTGATTCCGATGGTGAAGGAATACGGCAAGGTGATGGCTTTCTCTGCCAAGACATTGTTCAACGGGGACAACTTGGGATTGCAGACCTATTCCGTAGTCCGTGTGTTCGATTGGGTAACGAAAGTGCTGATGGATTTCCTCAACCGCCGTGCCTTTGAGAACTGGAACAGCAAGGCGGAAAGGGATTTGCGTGGTCAGATCAGCAAGTTTTTGGATAGCATACAGGGTCCCGGACGCTTGATTGAGAAATTCAAGATTCTTCGTTTCGAGCGCGATCCGAAGCAGAAAGACCGTATTTTCCTCGACATTCACCTGACTCCTTATTTCCCGGCAAAGAGTTTTGTCATCAAGTTGGAAGGTACAAAAGGGGATGACGAGAACGACTGGAACAGCGACTATGCACAGGATGCATAGGTAAGTCCTTACAGGGACAGCCGGAGTGTACCGGTTGGAACGCCCGGTTGTCTCTTTTTCACATTCTAAAAAATTCTCACCATGTCAGATGTGTTCAAGAATATAGCTGACGCCGCCGGTAGCAGCAGCGTCAGACGGGGCTTTGCCGACCTTTTTTCAGCCTCCAAGGCGGCTTTGGACGAGATTCAGGCGGGTCTGGGCGGAATCCTTCCTTCCATGCCGGGTATGCCTGTCGCCAAGTTCGGCGACCTGTCCATCGGGATAGACATGCATCCTACCGTTACCCCTCCCTCTCCCATCATGCCTGTGCCTCATGTAGGCAAGGTGTACGACCTCATGGCAGACCTCATGGCCGGCATGGCGGCTGCCATGCCGCCTGCGGCTGATGGAGTGGCCGGAGTGGCGTGCAACATCCTCAAGAGTATGGCTCCGTCGGTCAAGGTGCATAACCAGTGGATTGCGCAGGCAGGTATCGGCATCGTGCATCTGCCGGCATTTGTATTGCATCCGGCTCCGTTGGTCAGCGGTATGTCCGAGTCCGAGATGTGGATGGGCAGTTCCACTGTTCTGGCGGACGGTGCGCCCTGTTCCTCCCTCACACATCCGGCACTCTCATGCAACATTGTGGGAATACCGACGATTCCCCGCAAGGGGAAGCCCAGGAAGGTGAGCAAGGCCCTGCTTGCCCCCACTTCCATGCTCTCCACCATCACATCCGTAGGAAATCCCGTGCTTGTGGGAGGACCGCCTACCATTGATGTATTTGCGCTGGCGATGAAGTTCGGACTGAAAGGCTTGGGCAAGATGTGGAAGAAGATAGGCGACCGCTTCCAGAACCTGATCGACAGGCTGAGGAAAAAAGGCATGAACAGGCTGGCGGACATTCTCCAGCCCATCAAGTGCAAGACTTTCGGTGAGCCGGTGGACGCTGCTACGGGCAGGGTCTATCACACCAATGCAGACTTTGAGCTTCCGGGTCCGATTCCCGTCGTATGGGAACGTACCTATTACAGTGATGCCGCCGTGGACGGTCCGTTGGGATACAATTGGCACCACAGCTACAATCTGGGAATACGGCAGCTGGAGGAAGGGGCGTTCGCATTCCGTCATGCTGACGGACGGGAGTCTTTCCTGCCCGTACTGAAACCCGGAGATTCCTATTTTGACCGCAAGGAACAGTTGTCTTGGACACTCGATGGCCGGGGTTACCTGCTTACGGACATCCGGGGACTGCAATACCGCTTTGACGGTCCTGAAAACCGTTTCGGTTACCGCATGGTGTCAGGCATTTCCACGAAGGACGGATTCCGGATCCGCTTCGAATACGCTTCGGGGGGAAGGCTGGCAGGAATCATATCCTCACGGGGAGAATTCCTGAAAGTGGAAACCGACGAGTCGGGACGGGTGCTCTGCGTTTCCGTGAATCAGGATGGCGAGGAGGTGAAGCTGGTCCGTTACCGTTACGATGACCGGGGCGACATGGTGGAAACGCTGGATGCGCTGGATGTCAGCAAGCATTTCGTCTATTCCGGCGGGCACCTGCTGGTGCAACTCACCAATCAGGGAGGCATGTCCTTCCATTGGGAATATGAAGGTAAGGGGGAGAATGCCCGCTGTGTGCATACATGGGGCGATGGAGGCGTGATGGAATATTTCATCCGTTACGGCAAGGGATATACCCATATCCGCAACGGGGAAAATGCCGAAACCGAATATTATTACGGTGAGGACAAACTCATCTATAAGATAGTGGATGCCAACGGAGGAATTACCCGCCGCCAATACAACAGCTTTCAGGAGCTGGAGGTCACGGTCAATCCCGAAGGCTATACCCGTAAGACCGCCTACAACGAGTTCGGTCAGCCGGTCCGGATAACGGACGAGAACGGGGAGGACACCTTCCTGGACTATGACGGCAATCGCAACCTCGTCTCGCTCTACACTCCGGGTGGAAAAAGGCTTTCATGGGACTATGACGGACTGGACCGCGTCGTCAGCCGGACCACACCGGGCGGAGAAACTGTGAAATATACCTACGAGGGAGGCGTACTGCGCACCATAACGGACGGGCAGGGACGGGTTTACACGCTCACGTTCAACGACAGGTACGATCTGGAACTGCTGCAGTTCCCCAACGGACTGTTCCGCCGGTGGGAGTACGACGGCAGGGGAAGGCTTGTACAGGCGGTGGATGTGAAAGGCAACGTTACCCGTTATGCCTACGACCGTGCGGACAACCTGATACGGCTGGAAGAGCCGGACGGCAACGTGCACCGGTTTGAGTACGATGCCATGGGGAACATGGTACATGCCAGCGACAACATCCGCGAGGTCAGGTTCACCTATGGGGCACTGGGAGTACTGAAAAGCCGCGAGCAGGAACGGCACCACATCACCTTCGGTTACAACAGCGAGTTGCAGCTCCGGCGCATCGGCAACGAGGCGGGCGACAACTATTTCTTCGAGCTGGACGGGTTGGGACAGGTCGTTACGGAAACCGGCTTCGACGGCCTGCGGCGTGAGTACGAGCGCGACGGTGCGGGCCGTGTCACCCGTGTGAACCGTCCCGGAGGAAAATGGACGGAATACCAGTACGACGGACTGGACAATATCCTGAAGGAGGAACAGTATGACGGGGAAGTCTCCCTCTACACGTATGACAAGGACGGCATGCTCGTCAAGGCGAAGAACAGCGAGAACCTGCTGGAGTTCACCCGTGACAGGAAGACAGGGCTGGTTACAGAGGAAAGGCAGGGAGAACACACCGTCAGCCGCACCTATGACGACGAAGGCTACTGCACCCGCATCACCAGCAGTCTGGGAGCGGACATCCGTCACACTTATGACCGGGAAGGCAACCTGCAGACCATGCAGGCAGGTGAAAGCTGGCAGGCATCCTGGGTGCGTGACAACACGGGATTGGAGGTGCAGCGCACCTTCTCCGGTGGCGTAACCGTCAGCACCGAGCGCGACCGTTTCGGGCGCGAGGTGCGCAAGTCGGTCCGGTCGGGCGGCATCGAGCGCGGGGCTTACCGCTACGAGTGGGGCGTCGCTAATCGGTTGCTCGCCAAGGAGAACGAGCTGACCGGAACGGTCATGCGCTACGACTACGACCGTTTCGACTTCCTTATCCGGCAGGAAACCATCCAGGGCTCGGAAACGGACGTGATTTACCGCGTGCCGGACTTCGTGGGCAACCTCTTTGAGACACCGGATAAGAAAGACCGCAAATACGGTGCCGGGGGAAAACTTTTGGAGGACCCGGATTGTTTCTATCACTACGATGATGAGGGGAACCTCATTTTCCTAGAGTTCAAGCAGTTGCAGGAAACGGGCGTAAGGTACGACCGCAAACGCATGGAGAAGGAACGCGGCATCCGTTGTCTGGCAACGGGTACGGGATGGCTCTACGAATGGGCGTCCAACGGAATGCTGAAGAAGGTTATACGTCCGGACGGAAGACCGGTGGAGTTCCGGTATGATGCGTTGGGACGACGCACGGCAAAGCAATACTTCGGAAAGATTACACGTTGGGTATGGGACAGAAACGTACCTATACATGAGTGGAGCTACAAAGTCATCGATATACAATCAGATGAGGAAGAAAGCACTCCGTTAAAGGAACCGACAGAAGACATCACTACCTGGGTGTTCGAGGCAGGCACTTTTGTTCCAACGGCGAAGATACAGGATGGCAAGCAATATTCCATTGTGTCCGACTATTTGGGTACGCCCATTCAAATGTATGATGAACAGGGAAACAAGACATGGGACTGTACACTGGATATCTATGGAAAAGTGCTTGCCATTGATAAGGGAACAGAGTTTGATTGTCCTTTCAGGTATCAGGGGCAGTATGAGGATGAGGAGACGGGACTATATTATAATAGGTTTAGGTACTACGATTCCAATGCAGGGAGCTACATTAGTCAAGATCCTATAGGATTGGAGAGCGATACTTTAAACTTCTATGATTATGTTTGCGACTTAAATGACGGGATAGATCCTTTGGGTTTATACAATCCCTATGGAAATAAAAAAGGAGGTGGGTTTAAAAAGAAACCAGGAAGGAAACCTAACAAAAAAACAAGTTTACATGGGAATTGTAGAACATCGACAAAACCTGCTGTACTATATGCACAGTATGATAGTGAAGGGAATTTTATGAAATATGGTATTACGCAAGAAATAGACAATCCTATGGCCAGATACAGAAATACAATACCTTCCGATTGGGAAGTTGTTGAAATGACAAGAGGAAATAGAAGTGATATGTTGGACTTAGAAAGAGAGTTAAGCGAGAAAGTTGGAGGCCCACTGAATCAAGAATCATGGGCAGGTACTAAAAGAGGTGATCCGTTAAGTCCAAAGGCAGAAGCTGTTCATACTAAAATGCAAAGTCATCATTAGTTTTAAAATTTATGGAAATAATATTGAATGTAGTTTACGGTGGAAACAATTTAGCAGAAACTACAACTGCTCCTATAGTAAGAGAAGTTCGTAGAATGTTGAAAAAATCTTTTTATTATTTTGACAATGAAGCCGTCAAACAAATTAAACTTTTTTTATTTTTTAATGGTGATATTACTTCTTATTGTGATAGTACTGGAGTATATCAGTCTAAATATTTTTCTAAAAAGAAGGAGTTTGTTGCAAATCTTTGTTTTGACGATAAAAAATGGTCAGGACACAAATTGGAAGATGCAAACTTTTTCCTATCAGAATTAGTGAAATTATTACTTCAGTGTGGTGTTTTGCTAAGGCTGAAATTAGAAAAAATAAACTATTCATTTAATATGAACGAGTATGAGCGATGTATTGATATAAAAACTGTCTTACCCTGACAGACACAGGTTGACTATTTCATCAGTATATTGGATGAACAGAGTAAGACAGTGAGTCAAACTTCCATGTCCTACTCTTGAATCTACTATTCATAGGACTTTTAAAGTAGGACGACACTGAAATATTCCACGTAATTATACTGTCTTACCCTAAAAATAGTTGACTGAACTTTTGATTTTTAAATAGAAAGCACATTTCTATTTTTCAAAGAAGCTTTTTTGAATTACACATTTGATTTGAATGTATATGGAGATAAGCAGGATTCAAATCTTTATAAATTTGCAATTGCTTGCTTTTTAGTAAACTTTAAATAGAAAAGGGATAGGATATACTTCAAACTGTCCAAGAACTCTTATTGAACACATAGCATAGTATGTATAAACAAGATATAAGTTTTTGGACAGCTTTCTATATCTATAAAAATAATACCAAGGCTATAAAACATTATTCCACATCACTCAACTCATGGTCCAAATCAAACCTCAACACATAAAAAATATCATTATCCACATAACCAAAACATCTGTTCCGCTGAGTGATTCTGAATTTTTTAATGCCTTTCTTCCATTATCTGAAAAATAGCGCTTGCTTTTCTTGTTCTTGTTATACGGTTTATAATCCAACCCATTATCTGTAGCAATGGCATTCCAGTCCAATTCCTCAAATTTACGGAATGAATCAATAAATTCGTTTTGATTCTCGCCGTCAATAAGGGAAAAACCAAGCGTGTCATTAATAAGACTGAAATCAAGCTTGCCTCCACTGAAACGAATGGTAATATACTTTTCAAGAGATAGTTCCCCCCCTTCAAACAGAATGGAGTGCAGTTGCTTCTCTTTCCAGATATTACCTACCTCGATTGGTTCTTCATCTTTGGTTACGGCAACCGGATGCTTCTCATACCCGAATCTGATAAATGATAGAAGACAAACCAATCGGGCTGCTGCTTCGGCAACTGAACTGCCGGATACATCGGTTTCACCTACTGAATATTGGGCATTGGAATCCTGTTGGGGAGCTTCATCCCAAAACGGATTACAGATGGCACGTGCCAATGTACTTTTATACAGCCTGGCTTCATCGATGATACGGGTTTCCGGTGCTATCGGCAAATCATTGATAGTTCTAAAACATAAGCCTAATAATCATAACTTTTTTAAAACCGGGTTTGTCGCTTCCGTTTTTTAAATTACCTTTGTAGTTACTTAGTTATAAATGAAACATATTCAATGATTAACAGCATATTATTAACTGATTTTACAGGCTTTGCAAATACCCGGTTTGATTTCACCAAAGGGATAAACGTCCTTATTGGCAAGAATGGTACGGGCAAGACGCACGTTCTCAAATGCTTGGCGGCAACTTTGCAGGCACGCCATGACTTCCTCGGCAAGAACTCAGCTTCCAAGGAACAGTTTGAGTATATCTTGGCGGAAGACATGATATTTTATTTCAAGCCGGATGTCATAGGCAACCTGGTCAACAAGGGAGTGCCTTCAGGCAGGGCAAACATTACAGTCACGATAGACGGCAAACTGTTGCAATACAGCTTCTCATCCGCATCCAAAACAACTGTAAAATTAGAAACGGACGAAAAGTGGGACGACCGCCACTTTATCTATATTCCCCCACGTGAGATGTTCTCTTTGTTCGAAGGCTTTATCGGTTTGAGCAGTAAACGTGAAATCTCATTTGACCAAACGTATATCAATCTGGCGCACGCGTTGTCACTCCCCATATTGCGTGAGTCGGAAGACAATCCGTTGAAACCGGCAATCGAGTTGCTGGAGCAGGAATTGCAGTTCAAGGTCTTGCAGATGAACGGACGTTTCTATATACAGACAGAAAAAGGGAACATGGAAGCGCACTTGGTGGCGGAAGGACTCCGCAAGCTGGCTTCCATCTTGTACCTCATACTGAATGGGGAAATCAATGCGGACACCATCCTGTTCTGGGACGAGCCCGAAGCCAACCTGAATCCGGCTCTTGTGAAAGTCGTGGCAAAGTTTATCCGTGTGCTTCAGAAATGCGGCTTGCAGATTTTCGTTGCCACTCACGACTACCTGCTTACACATACGCTTTCTCTCTATTCCGAATACAAGGAGCACACGAACATAACCGTCAAGTTCTTCGGCTTGAAAAAAGAAGATAAGGGAATTATGGTAGAGGAAAGCGACACCTTGGCAGGCATACAGAACAATCCGATATTGGAGGAATATGCGGCTTTTTACGATTTGGAACAGCAATTCATCAACAGATATGAGTAATTTTCAGGAAAGCGGTATAAGCTTCAAGTTCAGCTCTCCCCAATGGGCTGTAGTCAAGTACGATGAACATTTGGCACACAAAAAGGTAAGCAATGCCTTGCAACCTACCAAGGCGGTGGACTTCTTGGGCATTCACGATAACAGACAGCTGTTTCTGGTCGAGGTGAAGAATTACAGGGGGCATACGCACGATGCGGAGACTCAGGAAGTTTTTCAGGCAAAAGGCGACGAGTTGATGCGCAGGATTGCAGTCAAAGTCAGGGACACAATTGCTACGGCAACCAATGCGGCACGTTTCTCAACCAACGATGAAGATTTTTTCACCCGGATTAACCGGTTGCTGCTTGACGGGCAGAAAAAGATAGTCATTATTGCCTGTATAGAACTGGATGTGGCAGATGAAAAAGGACATAAGGTTCGTATGAGTATTTGGATGCAAAAACTAAAGCAAAAGTTGTCTTGGTTACATGCCGCTAAAATTTCCATCAATCCGGTTGAAAATATTTCCGATGTATTGCCGGATACGGAAATCTCGTTCTTATAGTCTCCCGTCAGATTCTGGTATCCTTTGCCACCGTTCTTTTATGCTCCCTTTTTATTGCGGATTGATTGCATAGCCTGTTTATGTATTGTTTTCTGAAAAATAAATCCTGTATTTTCCTCTTGTTTAAAAGGAAAAAGATATATTTGCAAAAACAGACCCATTAATCGGTTTGTTGCCGAACGGAAAGTGTTTGCTCGAATGAAAATAGAATATATTATTGAGGTTGCAGTGATTTTCGGCGAAAAACGGAACTCCGGTACGAAACTTGATGCCTACATTTGCACTGTTAACAAAATGTTTCACTCAAAACCAATAGTTTATGGACTATACCCAAAAGATTAAGTTGCTGAACGAACTGATGCTCAATGCAACGCCGCAAAATGTAGATTTCACGCCGCAAAATGGCAATTATTGTGTGACGCTGATAGCTACGCGGCCTGTTCACACCTGGGGATATCAAAAACGTAATTTCAAGATTAAGGGACGGTTGGAAGAAGGCAAGACAATCTCTGCCGACTTGATAGCGGAAAATGAAATGCTTTTTGGAGTGGAAAATCTGCCTTACGTGGCACACGAGAGTGACCGTACCCCTATCTTCAAGATTATTCGTGCTTCTATTTTCTGCGCTTATGCGGGCTTGCAGCTTACGGACCTGCATCGGGGAATGCGGAAGATTGCTTGGTCAGATTATCCTTTCAAAAAATCGGATAAGGAAGAACAGGCAAAAGCGGAAATCAGATTCATGAAAAGGCTGGCATCGGTAATGACTGTTCCGGATCACTGTATGATAGGACGTTCCGTGGTGACCCATCTCACTTCCACCCGTTTGCGGGATGTTATACTGTACAACAAAGAGTACGAACCATCCTTATATGAAAAGATAAAGGATTCCATCGAATCCTTGTCTCACTTCATTCCGGCAAAAGACCATGCCGATAATGTGGTTCCCGATGTATTTGTTTCGCAACAGGATTGGGAAAATCCTCGTGACACTTATGAACATCAGGTTATCATACTCAATGCCAAAAGCAAAAAGAAAGAACTGTTCTGGTGGGATTACCTGAAACTCAATATTTTCCTGAGCGATTTGGAGTATTATTTCGGCTACTATATTTTGATGAACCGCTGGCAGATTCCGATGATCCAAAAGTGGATTGCCGAATACCGTGAAAAAGGTCTCTTCGAGTCCCAGCGTGCGAAAGATTATCTTCTGTTCTATTTGAAAGCCGGAGAAAAAACACCGGTTCGTGTTTTAAACTCACAGGGAGTACAGGTTAAGATGAAGATGCCTTCAAGATAAGCCGGTAACATAATGTTTCTCATAGGGAAAAGCGGATTATGTATATTTCATAGGCATTTCTTTGCCGATAGAATGCATAATTGGCCTTTCCCTTTGTTTTTATGGTATATATTTATACTTTTGCCGTAAAAAAATACCATCCGGTCGGTATTTTTTAGGGATATGGTGGAACAGGGATAGAATCCGGTTGCCGGAAGATGGAATAACAAAGACATAGAGGAACATCTCTGTTTTGAAATTCCACTTTCTGTTTGGGTTCCTCTATGCCGAACAAACCGACTAATCGGCTTATTTGAAAACAAATATAGCCAAAATTATGATGGTACAGGAAATTATGGATAAAAATATGTTGCGATAAGGTATCATGAAAGTGTTTATTGATTTATAAAAGCCTTTGGTTCATTTAGTTTATCTGAAAATGCATACATATTTAATAATATTAAAAACCAAATGTATTTTCATCTAAAAAAACTACTTTTGTGTGATACTAAAAAAGATTATCATGAAAGGAACAAAAGGTTCAGAAACAAAAGCTTTAATAAGGGAGACTGCATTCAAACAGTTTCTGACAAAAGATTACAGCATGGTCCCCCTAAAGGATATAGAGAAAAGCCTTAATCTGTCAAGAGGCTGTACTTCTTATCATTATCCGACAAAACAGGAATTGTTTATAGATGTCATCAACGTTTATATTTTAGACGTGCAGCGGGTAAAACATGCGTCAGATAATCTGTCAGGTTTGTCTTTATTCGAATACTTCAATCAATATGTTGACAACATTGCAAAAGCAATGGATAGACTTTCTCAGTTTGTCATGCCGGAAGCTAATATTAATGGTACGCGTGCGTATATGAGTCTGATTTTGCAGGCTGAAAAATATTATCCCGGATTTCACCAGATGCTGAGTGAGATTGAAAAAAATGAGATGGCGCAGTTAAGACAGGTTGTTGTCAAAGCACAAAAGGACGGTGAGATACGCAGCTCTTGCAATACAGATTTGCTTGTTCAACAAATCAGATTGATTTTCTTGGGTAAATCATATCAGGATGCATTAAGAAATGGATTGGATGTGAATTCCTTAAGAGAACAATTGTACTTTATATATTTTCTAATTAAAAACAAGTAAGAAAATGAAAAATGATGTTTTTATTACGGGAACATCTTGTTATTTCCCTAATAAACCGGTCTCTAATGAGGACATGGAAGAGTTTTTAGGATTGATTGCAGGAAAACATTCAAGAGTTAAGCCTGTCATCTTAAAGCAGAATGGTATCAAACAACGTTATTATGCACTCACAAAAAGACAGGAAATAACGCATACAAATGCGGAAATGGCGGCTGATTCAATACGGAAGCTGTTACAGGATTCTTCTGTTTCGGAGTCGGATATTGAATTGTTGGCATGTGCAACCTCAAGTCCGGATCAGATGCTTCCGTCCCATGCTTCTATGGTTCACGGATTGCTGAAAAACAAGCCGATGGAAATCTTTTCTGCTTCAGGTATCTGCTTGTCATGCCTTCAGGCATTTAAAACCGCCTTTTGGGGTATTTTATCAGGAGAAAAAAAGAATGCGATATGTAGTACTTCAGAATTGACTTCGGCTACACTGCTTTCAAAGAACTATGATATTGAATATGAAAAATGTGCCGATATAGGAACACAGCCCTATATGGCACTGGAGAAAGATTTTTTGCGTTTTATGTTGAGCGATGGCGCCAGTGCTGTATTGCTTCAGAATCAACCGGGTAAGGAAAAGACTTTAAAAGTTGAGTGGGTGGAAATGACTTCATTTGCGAATGAATTGCCCACGTGTATGTTTATGGGAGCAGAGAGTAAAGATGACGGGGAGTTGAAAAGCTGGAAATCATTCAGCAGTCAGGAAAGGATAGACCGTTCACTGTTTGTTGTAAAACAAGATGTAAAACTGCTGGGAAACTATGCTGTACGATATTGGGCTAAGCACATTAAGTATTGTCTTGAGAAACATAATGTATTGCCGGATACAATTTCCTATGTTCTTCCTCACGTTTCTTCCATGTTTTTTTATGATAAAATAATAAATGAGCTTGAACAAGTGGGGATTGGAATCGACAAGAGCAAATGGTTCACTAATTTGCCGGAAGTCGGAAATATTGCTTCAGCAGCCATATTTGCGATTCTGGATCAATTCTGGAAGACACATAAGCTCATGCCGGGAGAAAAAATACTGCTGCTTGTCCCTGAAAGCGGACGCTTTTCTTATGGAACAGTGCTATTAAGTGTCGTATAAATTTGGAAATAAACGATAAATAACGTATTTTTGCGCTGTTAAAACGACATAGTATAGTATCATATATCATCTTCCAAACGAAAAGTGGAAAATTTCAAAGAGACAAGATGGAATATGACAGCTTGCGCTATATTAAAATATATAGCACAGGCGCGTCAGCTTCGTCTCTAGGTATTCCACTACCATGTTTGGATGTTGATTGCGTCTGTGCTATTTTTTATAATATAGGCAGTAGGATGGACCCGAATTTGAAACAGCGGATTATAGAGGAGGCATACAGGTTATTCATCACAAAAGGAATGAAGCAGACCTCATTCTGTGATGTGGCTGTTGCCGTGCATAAATCCAAAGGGGCTGTCATACACTACTTTCCTTCCAAAAAGAAACTGATTGATGCGGTTGTCAGGATGCGTTTTTTCCCCGACTCGCAGATTTCTTGTGAAATGTATTCCTTGGCTGACAAGGATTGGAATGAGTTTTTAAGGCAATACAGGAATCCGATAGAACGGGTGATAAACAGTTTTCCCGAACATCTGAATGGCAATCTCCTGATATGTTATATGCAGTTTGTTTCCTCCGCCCATGAATATATGGACGAATTTCCACAAATGTATCAGCAACTCCTTATCCGGGAACAGGACTTTCTTTCCAATGTGGCTTATGGTCATAAAATAAGTTTGAAGGATGCCAAGGCGTTCAGCAGACAGGCATTGAACACTTCTATTGGTAAGACTTTCTTGGGGATGTTCTCGGAAATTTAGGCTCGCATTCCTTTCCTTTTCCTCCCTTTCAGTTCATTCCGTTGTCTTTTAGACTGATAAATGATAAAACTTTACTTGCTGGAACCTGTTTTTTTTCATTATTCTTGGAAAAGGCTTATCTTTGCAAAACAAACCGACTGGTCGGTTTATTTTGCAAATAATTTTAATAGAATATAATGAATTAAAAAGTGAATAATTGGAAAATAGGAATAAATTGTTGAAATCTTTGCGCCTGCAACCGCTTCTCGCCAAAATAGCGGTAGGATATATGGCCAAGATTGTAGTCATAAGTGGTATTATTTACGTTGGCATCTGCGAATGGAAAGAGACTAAGGCCAGGGAAATGGAAGTACGGATGATTAACCGGAAAAAGCATGAGATAAATGATATATACGTGAAAATGCTCAGGCTTTCTTTCTTCTGTGAAACCTTTATGGAGTGGAGTGAGCAGGATTTTTTATTATTTCAGAAGCGGAGACGGCACATTGACAGCCTGTTGTGTAGCTTGAGGTACTCCTCTTCCGGCTCACATACAGACAGCATCCGTAATTTGTGGAGAGCCAAAGAACGGTATATGCGGGAAATCATATATTGGGTACACAGGCAGGAGGAAGCCGACCGGGAAATTGCAGCGCAGATTCCGGCCATTGCCAGACAGAGTGAACGGGAAAATGCCCCCAAAGGGGGATTCCTGAAGAGGTTGTTCGCAAAACGCCACAAGGCGGATTCTCCTTCTGCCGCCTCCATGCTTCATGAACTTAACCGGAGCGTGGTGGGCAGACAGCAGGCGTATGCCCGGAAGCTGGCAGAACGGACGGACAGCTTGGATGGGATGAACAGAAGGCTGAACGTGCAGTTGCGGCAGATGATTGAGAATATGGACGGAACGGTACAAGCGGAATTGAAAAGACAGGAAGAAGAAGTTGCGGAAGCCGGGAAACGGTCATTTGCCACGGTCATCGGTCTGACGGCATTCATGGTTTTGCTGCTGATATGGTCCTATATGGTGATACACCGGGATATGATGCGTATAAACCGTTATAAAAAAAGGCTGGAAGGCACAGTCCGTCAATTGGAGCAGACTGTTCTTGAAAACGAGGAGCTGATTGAGGCAAGAAAGAAAATCATACTGGCCGTAACCCATGACTTGCGCGCGCCGCTTGCTTCTATCAGCAGCTATGCGGAATTGCTTTCCACGGAAAGAGAAGTGTCGAAGTGCAGGGAATACAACCGGAACATACGGCAGGTGGCGGGACACATGTCTTCCATGCTGAATTCCCTGTTGGGATTTTTCCGGTTGGAAAGTGGCGGGGAAAAGGCCGTTCCTGTCCCGTTCAGGTTATGTGCCGTCACCGAGATTTTGGAAACGAATTTTATGCCGCTGGCGGCAGGAAAAAACCTTTTGCTGAACGTGCTGAGTGCCGAAGATGCGGTTGTTATAGGAGATAGGGACAGGATAATACAGATAGGAAGCAACTTGTTGTCCAATGCAATCAAGTTTACGGAGCGGGGAAGTGTAACGGTTCGCACACAATTTGACCAGGGCGTATTGACGCTTATCGTGGAAGACACCGGCACCGGAATGGACGATGAGGAGCAGACACGCATTTTCACTGCATTCGAGAGGCTTCCCAATGCGATTGCGGAAGAAGGGGTCGGACTGGGACTTTCAATAGTAAAAGGTCTGGTCGGATTGTTGGACGGCAGGATTGAAGTGGCAAGCCGGAAAGGGTTGGGCAGCCGGTTCACTGTCTGTTTTCCTCTGGCTGTGGCAGAGGAAGCGATGGCGGAGAGCGGCAGGAGCCGGATTTCCGTACGGTCCTATACGGTACTGGTATTGGACAATGACACCGTTTTGCTGGCGGCAATCAGGGAAATGTTTGCGTATCACGGGGTGGCTTGCACGGTATGTGAGAACACGCGTGATCTGATGGAGCATGTCCGCAGCCGTAGTTATGACCTTTTGATTACGGATTTGAAAATGCCCCGGACAAACGGATTCGAGGTGTTGAAGCTCCTGCGCATGGCCAATGTGGGAAATTCACGGAGCATTCCGGTTATCGCAAGTACCGCATCGGGAAACTGCGATACGGGGGATTTGTATGCGGCAGGGTTTTCGGGCTGTTTGAAAAAGCCGTTTTCCGCCGAAGAACTTTTGCAGGTATGTACGGAATGTCTGGGAAGTGAAAGGCAGTCTGAACAGATAGACCTCGATGCCCTGCTGAAATATGGGAACAGGAGGAAGATGCTGGATACCCTGATTCGGGAGACAAGGAAGGATATGGAGGCTATGGCTGAATGTGCAGAAAAGAATGATCATGAGGCACTGAAAGAATGGATACATCATCTGACAGGCTCATGGGAGATCATTCATGCCGGCAAGCCGCTGCGTGAGTTGTTCGCACTGCTTCAGGATTCGGGAGAGTTTTCTGTGGACGAGTTCGGGCGGACTGTACAGCAGGTATTGGATAAAGGAAAAGAAATAATATGTTTGGCACAACAGGCTAAGAAGGCTTATGAGAGTAATTGTTGTTGAGGACAATGTCTTGTTCTGTAATTATATCTGCAATTTTTTGCAGAAGGCGGATTTGGATACTGTAAGGACTTACAGGCTGGCACAGGCTAAGAAGATCATTGGGACATCCATCCGTGAGGATGACATCGTATTGGCGGATTTAAGATTGCCTGACGGGGAAAGTACCACGCTGTTGCAGTGGATGAGGGAGAACGGCTATATGCACCCGTTCATCATGATGACTAATTATGAAGAGATACATTCTGCGGTTCATACCATGAAGCTGGGTGCGGAAGATTATATCCTCAAACCGCTGGTTGAAACCAGGCTGCTGCCCGTCATCAAAAAAATAAGGACGGTGAACGAGGCTTTCACCAAGGTAATCTATGAACGCAAAAGCACCCCTTTTTGCGAGTTGAACCGGTACATTCACATGGTAGCGCCGACGGATATGACGGTACTGATATTGGGAAGCACCGGAACGGGAAAGGAACACCTGGCAAAAAAGATTCACAGGCAGAGCCTCAGATCCGGCAAGCCGTATGTAACGGTCGATTGCGGCAGTTTGTCCAAAGAGCTGGCACCTTCCGCCTTTTTCGGCCATGTCAAGGGAGCGTTTACCGGAGCCACAGAGGAAAAGGCAGGATATTTTCAGGAAGCGCAGGGAGGCACCCTGTTCATGGATGAGGTGGAGAACCTTTCGATAGAAACGCAGCGGATGCTGTTGCGTGCCATGGAGGAACGGCGGTATCGTCCGGTAGGCGGACAACGGGACAGGCTGATGGATGTGCGCATCATTGCGGCCACCAATGAGGATTTGCAGGAGGCTGTTGCGGAAAAGCGTTTCCGGAAGGATCTGCTTTATCGCTTTCAGGATTTTACCATCACCGTACCTGCATTGCATAATTGCCTGGAGGACATACTGCCTTTGGCGGATTTTTTCCGGGAGCAATCTTGCGGGTTGCTCCGGAAAGAGGTCTTGGATTTTGACGAACCGGCAAAGAAGATGCTGCTGGGATACAGTTGGCCGGGAAATGTACGGGAACTGAAGCAGGTCATTCATGCGGCGGTATTGATATGCAAAGGAAAACTGATTACCCCCAATTCCTTACGGCTCCAATATACGGGAGAGTCCGTTTCTGACCCCATGGGGAAAGAGAAGATAGACAAGTGTTTGCAGAAAGATGAAAGAAGAAACATAGAGCAGATCAAGACGGCTCTTTCCATCTCTAAAGGGAACCTGACACAGGCAGCGGCCTTGTTGGGAATCAGCCGCCCGACCCTTTACAAGAGAATGAGCCTGCACGGAATTTCCAGATAGGTTTGTTTGCGATACAGTTTTCCCCCTCATCAAAGGAAAATCGAATTTGTCTTGCCGGCCGCATTTGCCGAATCTTTTCGTGGAAATTTTCCTTGCGGCTTCGCCGTGGAAAATTTTCACGAAAAAGAATGCGGCGGCAATCCAGATTCGATTTGAAAAACGATTACAGGGGCAAACTGCGACCGACGTGACGCATGGATAAAGGATATGGGCTGCTTGAAGAGGCCGTGTTTCATAATCCATGAAATTCCACATATCCAGCCGGAATACAGGTCTTATGAAAGTCTTGCTGTAAAAAAGCGGAAGGCATGAGAAGACAGGGGGCTTCAGCTCCCTCTGTTCTGCATGGTTTTGTCTTGCCTGCCCGCCCGCTCTTTTTCTGGTGTCGGATGCGCAGGCTTTTTCCCTTCTGCCTCACGTATCTTCTCTCTTTCCGTTTATTCACTTCCCTTCTTCTCCGTTCACGGTTTAGCCGTTGGAAACAGTTATGTTTATGACATCTGACGACATTTGATGACATCTGATGACACCTTTTTGAAAATCAGCATATTATTTGGAAATACCCCATACCTTTGAAGCGTCAAAGCAATTCATTAACCCCTAAAAGAAAAGGTATGGCACAAGAAAAGACCCCGAACGAAAAGCCCAAACGGACCCGGAAGCCGAAGGCCGGAAGTGATGCTCTTCCGGTGGAACAGATTACGGAATTGATGCTGGTTCATAACAAGAACGATCCGAAATTCGGAGTACAGGCTGTCAGTGAAATTGACAAGGACGGAAAAGCGAAGACGGTTCCGGCGGACGAGAAGAATGAAAACTCATTCCTGAAATTCGACAAGAATTCGAGTATTCTCGAAAACTTCATCAAGAATTTTTGGAGCCAGCTCAAGGAACCTACCCATTTCCGCCTGCTCCGCATGACCTACCACGACTACAAGGTGAACAAGCAGGCCATCAGGGATTTGTCGGAGGGAAAGCAGACGGATGCGGTGAAAGAGTTCCTCAAACGCTACGAAATCCGTCCAAGAGAAAACAAGAAGGAACAAAGTGTAAACCCAAAAGAAAAAACAGCTATGGCAGACAAAGAGACACAACCGCAGGAACCCCTGCAACAGAGCGAAGTACAGCAGGCGGCACAGCAACAGCAGCAGCCCCAGGCTCAACAGGCAGCGCAGGAGTCGCAAGGACCGCGTTACCGGTATAATGAGAACATGGTCAACTGGGAGGAGTTGGAAAAGGTCGGAATCTCAAAGGCTTCGCTGGAACAGCAGGGACTCCTTGATTCCATGCTGAAGGGCTACAAGACCAACAAACTGGTGCCCCTGACCATCCATCTTTCCGGTTTGCTGACAGCCAAACTGGATGCAAGGCTCTCACTCATCCCGCAACAGGACGGACAGGTGGGACTGGCCATTCACGGCATACGCAAGGAACCGCAGTTGGAACGTCCTTATTTCGGGTTTAACTTTAACGAGGAGGACAAGAAGAACCTGCGTGAGACCGGCAACATGGGGCGTGTGGCGGAACTCAATCTGCGCGGCAGTGAATATACCCCCTGTCTGATTTCCATTGACAAGAGCACCAACGAGCTGGTTGCCGTCCGTCAGGAGCACGTTTACATCCCGCAGGAAGTGAGCGGGGTCAAACTTACCGCAGAGGAAATCAGGCTGCTGAAGGAGGGACAGCCTGTCAAAGTGGAGGGCATGACTTCCAAAGCGGGCAAGGAATTCGATGCCACACTCCAGTACAGTGCCGAGCGCAGGGGACTGGAATTCATCTTTCCGAAAAACCAGATTTTCAACGAACGTTCCATCGGAGGCGTACCTCTCTCGCCCACCCAGATAAAAATGCTCAGCGAAGGACATACCATTCTGGTGGAAGACATGAAGTTCAGGAACAGGAATGACACCTTCTCGTCCTTTGTAACGATAGACAAGGTAACGGGGCGCCCGAACTACACGCGGCACAATCCGGAAACCGGAGAGATTTATATTCCAAAGGAAATCTGCAACGTGCAGCTGACCGCCGAAGACAGGGAAACCCTGCGCAAGGGACAGCCGGTCTATCTGGAAAACATGATCGGGCGCAACGGGGAGGAATTCTCCTCGTTCGTCAAGCTGGATATGAATACCGGCAGGACGATGTATTCACGCACGCCGAACGGATTCAACGAGCAGCAGGCACCGCGTATTCCGGCGGAGGTTTACGGGCACGTGTTCACGGCACAGGAAAAAGCGAACCTCCAGGATGGCAAGACTTTGCTTGTCGAAGGGCTGAAAAACAACGGGCAGACCTTCAGTTCCTACCTGAAAGTCAATCCCTATTCCGGGCAGTTGCAGTATTTTCAGGAAAATCCGGACATCCGCAGGGACACTTCCCGCCGTGCCGCACAGACGGAGACCGCACAGGGACAGCAGCAGGAGCAGAAGAAGGGTGCATCACAGGCGGTATAGACCTGCCCGGAGAGAAACAGAATCAATCATACAAACCTAAAAAAACGAATCGTATGAATACGGATCAGAATACCCGTCATATTTATAAGACGGAAGATATCGACTGGAACGGTCTGAAGGCCGCAGGTATCAGTAAGAAACAACTGGAAGCGGAAGGCAACATGGAACTGTTGCTGCAAGGAAAGGAAACGGGCATCATTCCGCTGAAACTCCATATTTCGGTCCTCAGCCTGACAATGGATGCCACGCTGAAGCTGGTACCCGACGGCAACGGCAGGCCGGTCATGGAAATAAACGGTCTCCGTCAGAAGGAGGAGGCAGTTTGACCGGGAAACAATAAGTATAACTCACGTTCCGTGCCGTTCCTGACGGTACGGAACATCAAAAGGAAAAAGAATATGATAGCGATAGTGACTGACAAGCCCAATGTGGGCAGAGAGATAGCAAGGGTTTTGGGAGCTGACAGAAAAGAGAACGGATATATGAGCGGAAACGGATACATGGTAACATGGACATACGGCAACATGCTTTCCCTGGCGATGCCGAAAGATACCGGTACGGCATGGGTGGAGCGGGAGAACTTCCCCCTGCTGCCGCCTCCTTTTCTGACGGTACGGCATGTAAAGACGGACACGGGATGGAATCCCGACATCAATGCGGTGCTCCAGTTGAAGGTGATAGCCGGGGTGTTCGATGCGTGTGACACCATTGTTGCGGCAACCGACGCTTCCCGCGAGGGGGAAATGCTGTTCCGGTATCTTTATCGTTTTTTGGGATGCAGGAAACCTTGCCTCCGCCTGTGGATCTCCTCCTTGACGGACGAAGCCATTGCCAAAGGAATGGAAAACCTTCGTCCCTGCAGCCTGTTCGACAACTTGTTTTTGGCGGCAGACAGCCGCAACAAGGCCGACTGGCTTCTTGGAGTCAATTCGAGCTATGCCGTCTGCAAGGCGGTCGGTTTCGGCAACAACTCGCTTGGAAGGGTACAGACCCCTGTATTGGCAGCGATAAGCGGACGGTACCGGGAAAGGGAAAATCACATTCCCGCAGACAGCTGGCCCGTATTCGTCAGCCTCTGCAAGAACGGGAAGATAATAAAGATGCGGCATGTGGAAGATTTCTGCAACCGCCGGGATGCCCTGGAACTTTACGAGGACTGCAAGGCGGCAGGATATGCCCGTATCACGGCGGTCAACAGCCGGACTGAGGAAATCACCGCACCTGCCCTTTATAACCTGACCGGGCTTCAGAAGGATGCGAACCGTTACCATAACCTGACAGCCATACGGGTGCAGGAAATTACCCAAAGCCTGTATGAGAAAAAACTGATCTCCTGCCCGCGCACTTCCAGCCGTCTGCTGCCCGGAGACGTGTATGACATGTTGCCTCCGGTTATGGAAAAGCTGCTGTCCGGCAAGGAATTCCGTCAATATGCCGGTATAGTCGACCTTGCTGCAAGGAAAGGCGTAACCGGAAATCAGGACACGGCGGAGCATCATGCCATTGTCATCACCGGCATACAGCCGGGGGAACTGGACAGGGAGGAAAGGCTGGTTTACACCCTTGTTGTCGGCAGGATGCTTGAAACGTTCATGCCGCCCTGCAAGGTGGAATATACGACGGTTGAAGCGGTCTGTGCCGCACGCAAGTTCCGCATCCGTACATACCGTATTCTGGAAGCGGGGTGGCTCGGTATCTTTCAGAGGGAACGGCTTGTCGCGGAAGACAACGACCTCTGTCCCGTACCCCCTGAACTTTTTCGGGAGGAGAAGCTGCCGGTAACGGGATGCAGCCTTATACACAGGAAATCGCTGCCCGCTGCCCCTTATACGGATGAGGAACTGGCGGACTATATGGACAAGACCGGTCTGGGAACCGCATCCACGCGCACGAATATCATCCGTACGCTTCTGGAGCGTAAATATATCCGGTATTCGGGCAAATACATTATCCCGACCCCGAAAGGTCTTCTTTTATATGAAACGGTACGCGGAATGAAAGTGGCTGACGCCTCCCTCACCTCCGGCTGGGAAGCGGAGCTGGCACGGATTGAACAGGGAGAACTCACACAGAAAGAATTTCTGGATGGCGTATTGGAAACGGTAAATGAGGTTACCGGTGAGATTTTCCGGAAACTTTCGGAAGATGGACAGCCGCATGGTTCCATATAGACGGCCGGGCGGAAGGTACGGAACAGAAGAGGTGCAGACTGGGGTCTGTGCCTCTTTTTTATATATGTACAAGATACGTTTTTCCGCTTTTAAGCGGCAAAGGTCTTGGATTGCCTCGTTTTTGCCGCAAGGCGGCCCCTTTCAGGGGCTGGTCGGCTAAAAGAAAATCATCCTCGCTTCGCTGCGGTATTTTCTTTTGCCAAGCCTTGCGCAAAAAGGCAATCCAAGGGCCGGAGGCCTATAAAATCGGGAAAACATATCCCGATGGGATTATTCATTCTTAAAAATTTAAAGACATGAAACTGAAACTCATCGAAAACATCTGCAGGCAAGTGGTCGCACTGGTTCTGCTTACGGGAATATGCCTGCTTTACTGCAAGGGCGTCATTCCCGTGTACCTGTCTGTCCTGTTCCTTATGTCCGGAACACTGGTCCGTCTCGCCTTCAGGACATTCACCTTTGTCTTGAAAACAATCCTTGTCCTGATTGTCATGGGCATGCTTGTATAACCATCAAATACAGAAGATATGAGAACTTACACATTTACCTCCTCGGCTCCGGTCATGCCGGCTGCATGGCCTGCCACAAACCGGACAACACCTGTCAAAAGACAGCCTCCCTGTACGACAGACGGGCCCAGACGTATCGGCTACTATCTGGAACCGTTGAAAGGCATCGCCTCGAATCCGGACAGGCAGAGAATCCTGAAGGATTTTTTCAAGGAAACTTATGTATAACATTTTAAATTTTACCATTATGTTTTTTCAAGCAATCAACCAAATGATTACGGCAGGCACAGACCTGAGTATCAACATCAGACGGGTAAACGACAATCTGACGGTAGCCGTCGTTCCCAGACGGTCGGGAGTAAAGGCCGGAGAACGCATTGTCCCGCTCATCCTGAACGGTACGCCGGAAGAACTGGATGCAGGATTCCTGCAGGCTGTCGGTGCACCCGTACAGAAAGCGCAAGGTATCCTTACCAACCTGGAATCGTTCGAGAAGCAGGCAGAGCAGGCGGTTTCACAAAGCAAAACCTCCAAGCCTACGGTGGAAAAGGAGTCCAAGGAAGCCCGTGAAAAACGGGAAAAGATGGAAAAACTGCTGAAGAAAGCTGAGGATGCCACGGCAGGAAAGCATTATTCCGAAGCATTAACCTGGCTCAGGCAGGCTAAGGTACTGGCACAGCCGGACAAACAGGCGGACATTGACAAAAAAATGGCGGAAGTGCAGAAGAAGGCATCCGAGGGAAGTCTGTTCGACATGGTACAGCCGCCGGTAACTGCTCCACAGCCATCCTTGCAGCAATCGGCTCCACAACCGATGGCAGCCCAGACGCCACAATACCGGAGCGGAGAGCAAGTTCCGATGTTCATGCCCGAACAGCCTGCTCCGGCTCCGCAACCCGTTGCACAGCCGCAAGTACAGCCCGTACAATATAGGCAACCTGCACCGCAACCGGTTCCTCAGCAGGCTGCTCCACAACCGCAAGACATCCAGTTCCATCAACCGGTACAGGTGCCGCAACCGCAATTGGCGGACAATCGCTGGATGCAACAACCGGCTCCGTCACAGTATGCAACGGTGCAGGAGGCTGCAATGTATAACTTCGACAAGGATTACGAGGATGACCGGGAGCTGCTCAGGAAGGACCCTTATGCGGAATATCCGGACTTTCCGAAGGAATGCCGCATGACGGATATGGCACAAATGGATATGGTATATTGTTAAACCCTATAAAAGAAAAATAATATGGCACTTGAAATCAAAGGATTGCAGAGAGTATTCAAATTCAAGAAGGACTCCGTGGAGCTCGTGTTGGATGATCCGAACAGCGAACTGTCCGTAAACGAGGTGATGGACTTCTATTCCATGACCTACCCTGAACTGACTACGGCAACGGTACATGGTCCTGAGTGGGAGGACGACAAGGCGGTTTACCGCTTCAAGACAACCATCGGAGTGAAAGGGTAAGCGGTATGAACAAGAAAAAAAAGGATAAGGAAACATGCAGACAGCTTTCAGAACAAGCCAAGGATGGACTGGCACGGCTGATTATTCTCTCAGTAAGTTCGTCCCACATCCGAAGGGGAACCTCGGAACGGAAAAGAAGGATACTTCTGCCACCGGGAAGCACAATGCTTTTCTGACCGGTAGAATCACACCCCTTGCACCGGATTATTGGCATCAGGATATGGATAATGATTCTCCGGTCAATCTCACGACTCCGGAAAATTTTGACTATCTCTACCGGTCGGCATCAAGATATGCGGAACTTATGGGTATAAAACTCCCTTTCCGATACAGGAAAGGGGGTTGCCCCCGCCTGAATATTACCGAGTTGTACAGAGTTATGGAAGAGTGTGTACCGGAGTGTATCAATCTGGAAAAGAAGGACGGAAGGCTGCATTTCTGTCTGTTCCGCCATCATGACTGGCCGGAACCTACTTTGTTTTGGATTCCGGTTGATTTTACCGAACGGCTTTCGGCATCATTGAAGAACATTGTCAGAGAGTTCATCCGGCTATTTGTCCGACACCACAGACTGTACGATATTACTGAGACATTTTGTTATGACTTTGCCATAGAAGAACTGGAAGACTGGGGAAACCGGGATTCCGATGCTTCCCCGAAGGAAGTCAGGGCGAACAAACGGCTGGCAGATTCCTATCAGTCTGGAAAACGGATGAAAGCACTCAGACGGATGTCGGGCAAACCGTTCTGCAAGTCTTTGGAGGAGTCTGTGCGGAATTATCGGACAAAAAAGGAAAAAGAGCTGAAGCTGTTGGAACTGATTGAGGACGGTATGGCATTGATTACTCCGGAAAGCCCGGTATTGACAGGCTACCAGTACGATTGGGCTTATGAAGAGGAATGCGATTTTCCCCCGGTGGGAATGGAAAGCCAGGTCATGCTGGTCTATTCTACTGGTGATACGCTGGCGGAGTGTGTCAAGGGGTATATGAATTCGGATTATCAGGAAACCTATGCCCTTACTCCGGTCACTTACAAGCTACTGACACCGGAAACGGACTGTCTTTTTCAGATGGATGACTATCCGGAAAGGCTTTCCAGATGGTTGGTGCGTTTTACAGACTATATTGATGACAACTTTTAAAACGAATGAAATGAATGAACTGACTAAGAAACTTCAACAGGTGATGGTTCCCAAAGCGGCACTGATTGCTTACGAATACAGTGATGGCCGCTATGGACACGGGACATATTATCTCGAACTGCATCCGATCAACGACAGAGGCCGGATGGAGGCTGCCGTCCCCGTTACGTATGAATTTATGGACTCCCTTGTGGAATACTATACGGATAACCGGCAGGATGTACCGCATGGGAAAATCCCCGCCAATATGCTGTGGTGCGATACACGCAAGGGACACGAGAGGTACATCTGGTACAATCCTCCGGGAAAACGGCAGATGTTCTTTTCCGAAAGGCTGAATATTCCGGACGGGACATTCCATGTACCCGGTGTCATTTACAGGGTTTCCGGTGACAGACTGGAAATTTTTGCCTATAAGGGAGAAGCACCGGCAGAAGACAGCCCGCTTTTCCTTGCCCCGTTTTTCAATGTAACGGGAAGCAGTGTCTGTCTGGGAAATGCCTCGTTGACTCCTCCGGAAAACATGACTTTCTCAAAACTCCTTGAGTATTGGGAAAAACGCTTCTGGCTCAGTGAATTTTCCCATTTGGGAGGAAGCAGGAATCCCACCGAAAGCAATCTGGTTTCGGTGACGGAAAAGGCACGGACCAATCCGTTTGACTATAACGAATTGAAACCTATGGACAGACAACTTAAAGACTTATTGGTATGAAAAAGATTCATTATACAGACAGATACCTGCTCAATCCCCACCATCCCGTAACCGTTTTCATAATCGGTGCGGGCGGAACCGGATCGCAGGTGACCACCAATCTGGCAAGGATGAGTATCGCATTGCAGGCACTCGGACATCCGGGCCTGCACGTGACGGTTTTTGACCCCGATACTGTCACGGAAGCGAACATCGGACGCCAGTTGTTCAGCGAATCCGAGCTCGGACTGAACAAGGCGGTGGCACTTGTAACCCGTATCAACCGCTTTTTCGGCTTTTCATGGGAGGCAAAAGGGCAATGCTATCCGTCAGGAACATCAGATTCCGTTTTGGCGAATATCATCATCACCTGCACGGACACCACCCGTTCACGGACCGGTCTGTGGCTTTTTTTGAAAAAGCATAGGGAACATTCATACGATGACGAGAAATCACCGATATACTGGATGGATTTCGGCAATGCCCAGACCACCGGACAAGTACTGATAGGAAATGTCAAAAGCAAGATACCGCAGCCCTCCTCCACTGAATACCTGCCTATACCCAAGATGAACGTCATAACGGAGGAAGTTCCTTATTCCACCATCAGGGAGAAGGATTCGGGACCGAGCTGCTCGCTAACGGAGGCATTGCAAAAGCAGGATCTCTTCATCAATTCCATGTTGGCACAAATCGGATGCGACGTCCTGTGGCGCATGCTCAGGGAAGGAAGAACGTTCTACCGGGGAGCCTATCTCAATCTTGACACGTTACGGGTAAACCCCATCCCGGTATAGAACACAAACGTCAGTTTCTCCTGATACATAAAACGATGTATAGGAGAAACTGACGTTTTGGAACACTCCTGCCATGCGGTTTAATATTTCAGCCGTACGGCATTTGCCACTCCCTTTTCCGTCATGACCAGCTCATACCGGTCCAACTTTTCATAAAGTTTGCCCAATGTCTTGCATCCATATCTCCTGACCTTGAATTTGGGCATCATTTTTTTCAATGCACCGCCGATCAGTGAAAGGGAAACCTCTTCTTTGCCGTCAGCCGCCTGCTCAAAAGCCTTGTCGAAATACTCCATATCCCTTCGGATAAAGAATTCGGGAGTGTTCTCCTCTGCCTTGCTTTCCTTCCGGTCGGCATACAGGAATACGGAACAGGACCGTACCAATGACACCGGGGTCTTTCCTTCCCCATATCCCAGCACTTTCACCCCGGCTTCCCGTATCCGTTGGGCAAGCAGGCTGTAATCACCGTCACTGGCCACCAGGCAGAAACAGTCCACCTGCCCGTCCCGAAGAATATCCATCGCATCTATGACCAGTGCAATGTCCGTCGTGTTCTTTCCGGGAACATGGGAGGAAGCTTGTACAAGCCTGAATCCATGCTCCCTGGCACTTTCCTTCCATGCGGAAAGCGCTTTCCTCGTCCAGTCTCCATAAATTCGTCTCACAACGGCATCCCCGTAACGGGAAACAAAGCCCATTATATCTTCCATCCTCTCAAAGGATGCGTTATCCCCGTCAATAAGGACTGCAACGGTATATCTTGAATTGGCATTTGTCTTCATAACAACTGTTTATGAAACAAAGTTAGCATAACTTTCCCATGTTGGTATTCCCGCCCTTATCTTTTTTCCCACGTTTCTGTAAAAACTCCTGTATTTCCGAGCTTCTGTAGAAGTTTTTCCCGTTATCGTCCGTCTGGTAATAACGAATCAGCCCTTTTTCCCTGTAACGGGCGACTGTCCGCAATGACACGTTTAGCAGTTTGGCAATGTCATAGTTGTCCAAAAGCTCGTCTCCGTTCAGGCAGTCCTTCACGCGTCCCATCCTGTCCAGTTTCTTTTCTATACGGTCAAAACCTTCCACTATGGTCATTATCATTTTTTCAAGCACTTCATTGTCTATATACATCATGGCAATTTTCTCCTGTCTTTTTAAAGGTTATTACTGGAATACCCTTTTCTTGTGCGCACTTTCAAGAGTATATGCCATGTTCAGTGAAAAATGTATGCCACATTATCCGTTTATATTGGATAAGAAATTGTATAACACTGCAAATCAATAAAATACAGATATAAAAAATAGTATAGGGGAAATTGAAATGTAAAAATTCGAGGTGTAAAATTGTAAAATCCGAATGTAAACTTTACAATTTACAGGTCGTCAGACCTTCTCCAGATCAGGACTGATAGATGGCGTTTCCATACCAGGCGTTTTACTTTTGCCGGCGAAGGCATCTGAAAGGTACGGGCAAGAAATACAGCACCTTCCACTTTGGCACCGGCCCTTTCCAAATTATGGGCGTATTCCATCAGGCTGGATCCGCTGGTCAGCAAATCATCGACAATCACCACGCGCTTTCCGTACAGATCGTTTGACATCATATAGTTGGCGGTATTTATTTCAGAGCGTTTTTCTGAGGCGTGTTTACACTCCCTGCTTTCCGTAATGCATATTAAATCCAGTCCTGAACGGACATAGCCATGCGTTTCCAGAAAACTGGCAATACCTGAGAAACGTCTGTAATAGCGGTCTGATGTGCTGCACGGCATAAACATGGCAGTAATATCCTCATCAGTGGAAAGAAGCAGGAATGCTTGTGAAAAATATTCCGTACAGCTGTCTTTTCCATCCTTGAAATCATATACTTTTTGCACGAATGCCAACTGGTCATCACAAAGCCAGCTTTCAAAGCGTTTGGGAAAATAATAGCCGGCAAACACGCAGCGAATGCTCCCGAATGAGAACAATCGCAACGGACGGACTTTATCAAACAGCTCAGGACAAGTCAGCGCATATAGCAGCGGTGCATGAGGATTTCCTGCTATGATGGCTTGACGTAGCGGTTTCTCCCTGTCTTCCCGCTCATCGTAGGCTGCTGCATATTGGCATAGCACCTTGCCGCACTTTTTTCTCCAGTATTGTCCGTATATCCAGAGAACGATAGCCGTTAGTAATAATGTTGCATTGATTATCAGTCCCATATTTCCTGTTTTTTTATTTTCGGACAGATTGTCCGGGATAAAAATACTGTTTTTCCGGTAAAGAAACAGACTTTTAGCCATTCTTTTACTTTGCTTCCCCAAACAGAGCGGTCTCTGACATCTGATGACATCTGATGCCGTTTGATGACATCCTTTTGCCCACGACTTTTACTTCCCGTATTTTCGTGCCGGACAAAAAAAGCAGAGTTTATGGAGTTTGTATGTATCGAAGCTAAGGCATTCATGGAAATGAATGAGGCTTTGGAAGCCGTTGAAAAGAAAATGCGTGAAACATGCGGAGGAGGCATCTGTAGTATGGATGACTGGATTGATAACCAGGAAGCGTGTATGCTTATGAATGTCTCGCCCCGAAAGCTGTTGCAACTTCGGAGAAGCAGGATTATCCCTTACAGCCATATAGACCGCAAGGTATATTACAGGCGTCAGGATATTATACGTTATTTGGAAAACAGTATTCACCATGTAACCCCCGAATCCTTATGACTCAATTCATACTGACCAAAGAAAGCCCTGAGATTATACGTTTTTTTCGGAACATAAGCACCCTGTCCAAAATGCTGGATGATCAGGAGAAAAACTTTCGTCCGGTCCTGAACGGAGAGCGTTACATTACCGACAGCGAGTTGGCGGAGAAATTGAAGCTGACACGAAGGACGCTGGCTGATTACAGAATGAACGGCAGGCTGCCCTATTACAAAATAGGAGGCAAACTTTTATATAAGGAAAAGGACATTCTTGTTCTGTTTGAAAAAAACAGGGTGGAAACATTTGATCATTGGTAATACCCGTTTCCAAGTATCACGACATAAACATAAGAAAGTCATGGAAACGATTAAAAGAGAGGGTTTCATGGCTTTCTTATTACAGAACCGGCAGATTATACGTTTTTTTATTTTGGAATCATATATCGGTCAGCATTTCTATTTCTTACATGTAAAGGTAGCCTTTTGCTTCTGATGCGCAAGGCGGTCCTTCGGACTGGTTGGCTGAAAAAATCATCCTCGCTTCGCTGCGGTATTTTTTCGCCAAGCCTTGCACTATCAGAGCAAAAGACAAATGTCTGACATGTAAGAGATAGAAATACCGGCTTTGCCAAAGCCGGAAATGTTTAATCACAAAATAAGAAAATTATGATTCAGACAACAAACAAGTATAGCAAAGAAACTTTCATCCGCCTGAACTACTGGTATGATCGGATACACGAACTTGTACAGGAAGATATAGATAAAGTGAATACCATGGTGGAACACATCGAAAAGACACGCTCCGACCGGTATCCACGAACAGGAGACAACCTGGTCTTTGTTTCCGGTTATGGTGAGCGTTCCCGGCTGTTCTTTATAGATGCCGTATATGGAGATAACATTATACTCCGGGATTTTTCCCGTGTTCCATTCGTGTCCCGTGACAAAGAGGGTATCAAATGCGATATGCATGGCGGTGAGTGTCTGTTGGTAAAGGCAGGCGATGTAAGGTTCAAGGCATGGACTACCGGCCGTTTCAAGCATTGGGGGCATTACGGGGCATGTGAAAACGGGGAGGTTTACTACGATGCGAAAGTCGGTTTGTGGGAGTGTACAGCATCCGAACAGCCGGAAAGCCGGGAATGGTTCAAAATCCATATCCGCAAAAACACCCGGCCGGGCGAGGATATGTACGTCGGAGAAATATCCTGTAAGGATGAGGATGGACTCAAACAGTTTGTCAACGACCATGAAGGTACCATATTCGCAGAAGAGGATTCTCAGGAAATGGTCATGCTGTGTTTCAGGCATTCCGACATGAGGATTTCCCCGGAAGAATGGGAAAAGATGGATTGTCCGGTATCCATGCGTGAGATATACGGACAGATGCATGAAGTAAAGATTGTAAAAGACCATAAAACGCATCTGACCACATTCTACTATTAACATAGTATCACCACATGAAAAATCACCCTTGTTTCCTCCTGCCACATATGACAGGAAAGAAACAAGGGTATATCATCAGGCAGTCTTTTCAATACATCTATTAGATATGGAGCAGATAGTTCTTCCCGCACAAATATTCATTCAGATAAGGAAAGAACGTCGTTCTATACCTATTCTGTGAATGCCAAAGCTGCCTATATCACAGACAATCAGGATTATGTCGTGGCGAGAGCTATTCTGTTTATGGATGTGACAGACTAGGATGGCAGGAAATGGAGATTGCTGGAAAGGCAATATTCCTCCAATGAGGATAATACATTAAAAAGGCTGCTTATCGACAAGCTGATACAAGGGAAATATATAGACGGATACAAGACGGTCGGTGCGTCATGCAGCGATGCGGATGCGTTCGTTGACATCGACGGGAATTCCCTACGGGACCGGAAGTTTGAGATAAAATGCCGGTTGAGTGAGGAAGACACACTGTCTTACCAGGACTCCTTCAAATGGTATGATTACGACAAAGACAAGGCTTACAACTATGAACCGGAAAACTATTCCCATGAACTGGACCCCACAAACCGCAATCTGGATGGGGATGAGGATGGAAGCGAATGGGATGGGTATCACCAATATTATTGCTTGGAGACCTCTCTGTGCTATAAGAACGGGGAAGAGATCTATGTGGATTCCGAACATCTGGAAGATTTCACCTGGATAGAATCAAGAAACGCATACCATCATGACGAGGATTGTATCCAGTGTGACGAATGCCATGAAGATATCGTGTGCGAAGATGCCCTGTCTTCGGAGATCACCGGAGAAAGTTACTGTTGTGACAAGTATATGGAAAAGGCAGAAACAGCCTTCATGCAAGAGAACTGGTACTATTCCGAATATGACAACAAGTGGTTTGAAGAAGAGGAGGATATCACCCATATTCAGGTATGGATAGACACGGAGAGCAGATATAAAGATATAAGCATCAGTACCGTTACATTGGACAAACTGATAGAAGACGAAAAGGCATGGACGTTTGATGATGAGACTTTTGACAAGGTCAATCCCGAGACCGGCTTGCCCTATGGTTATGAACCCACAAAAAAAGAAAGACATGAATATTCCATTGTTGAAGAAACTGTATAGTATTTACAGCCCGAGCGGAAAAGAACAGAGTATGATACGTTTCCTCTGTTCCTATATCAAGACACTTCCCGGAGATATATCCGTCTCACAAGACCGGCATGGCAACCTCTACGTGATAAAAGGGAAAAGTGAAACCTATCCCTGTTTGGTCAGCCATATCGACCAGGTGGCGCATAGCAACCATTCCAAGGATTTCAAGGCGATAGAGACCAAGGAGATCATTTTCGGCTATTCACCCGGCAGGAAACGGTTTGAGAATCTAGGTGCGGACGATAAGAACGGAGTATTCATCTGCTTGGAATGCCTGAAAAAGCAGGATGTCCTCAAAGTGGTCTTTTTCAGGGAGGAGGAAACGGGATGTATCGGCAGCACCCACGCACACATGTCTTTTTTCAGTGACGTGAGATTTGTGGTGCAACCCGACAGGAAAGGGAATTCCGACCTGATTACAAACATCTATTATTCGGAACTGTGTTCGGAACAGTTCATAGAGGCAATCGATCCGGAAAGATGGGGGTATAAGGAGAGCAGCGGATCGATGACCGATGTGCTGGTACTGAAACAGAACGGATTGGGAACCAGTTGCATCAACCTGAGTTGCGGCTACTATAACGCCCACTCAGATGAAGAGATAACAGTAAAGAAGGACCTGTTAAAATGCCTGCGGTTCGTGGAGCATATCATCGAGGACTGTACCGAGATTTATCCCTACACCGATATGTTCGACGACCATTATGAATGCGAGGAAGATATTTACGACATGCTCAGAATGGATCCGACACTGACTCCTGATGACCTGTATAGCATGTACTCCATCACCTTTCCGTATCTAAAACTGGAAGACTACGAACGTTTTTATGAGACTTACCAGACTTTATGGGCTGAAGATGAAAGGGAAGATCCCGAGGATGAAATTGACGGATATATATCCACTGACTGAGCCGAACTTTCCGCCCAAGTATATTGTGTATTCCCTTCCTGCCTCAATATCGACCATGTGGCAGGAAGGATACCATAATACTCTTCGCAATAGGTACTACGGGCAACTGCGGCACAGATATTCATTCAAATCCTTGTATCCGTCATACTCACGTGAAAGATCATGTACACGGTTGCCATATTTGTCCTTCAACGCCAGCACGGCATTCTTTCCCGCTGCATCATTATCCAGACAGCAACCGATACGTTCATACCGTGCAAGAGATGGGAAAGCCTTCTGCAAATTACAGACCGAATTCAGAACAAGGCTATCCCCCTTCACCAACTGTGGAAAAACCGGTCTGAAAGACAGAAAGTCAATGAACCCTTCAAAGACATAGCATATCCTACCTGAAGGATTATGCGTGACACAAGAGATATCCTTGGGTGCGATGCAAGCCTTGAAATACCTGTTCCGTATCTCATACCCGCCGGATATATTGGGAAAGGCAATGGCAAAATAACTTTTCCCATTCCGCTTGAAATGAGCCTCCTTGCATACCTCCCGAGCTGCTTCCATCTCAACACCCCGCTCTTTCAGATAGTCAAGCAATGCCCGGTTGACAAGAGGTCTGACCCTTAAATCCTGGAAAGCCGGTTGTTCCTCTTCAAAAGGGCAGGAAATAGCGACCGGCTTCAGAACAGCCCTTTTTCCTTCAATGCAACGCAACACATAACGTATATCATGTGTATGGTAAAGTTCTTTAGCCAAGGTTATAATATCCCCTCCCTTACCCAGCCCGAAGTCATACCACAGTTCTTTATGGATATCAACTTTGAAAGATGCCTCCTTTTCCGTCCTGAAAGGAGATCTATACCATACGCTGTTTCCACGTTGTATCACCGGTTCATATCCCAATCCGGCTAAAAAATCAACAAGTCTGATACTCTTTGCTTCCTGTATGTTCATGGCATATCATTTTTGTGGATTTATTACTATTGTCCCACGGAACAAAGAACCGCTTTATATCCAAGGCGAAAAAAACAGTGTCATCAGATGGCATCAAAAGTCATCAAATGGCATCGGTATCAGATTAAGTCTAAAAAGCCCTGTCGTACAAAGATATACGACAGGGCCTTTCATGCTGCACAAATATTTTCAAGCGATACTATAACTTTATATTTCTTGTTTCAAAAGCCTTGAATCCGCGATTGGTTATAAGCTTGGCATTGATTGGGATAGGATCTGGAAGTATTTCGTATATTTGGTTAAAACCATCTGCCATACCGTTTGGAGAACATACAGGGGCACTACCCGCCGTCAAAATACACATTTTGTTACTGAAACGTTCTATAAATTCTTTAATACGTGGAGCACCAAACAATAAGTGCAATGTAGCAAATAACTGTGTCCTCGCCTTTGATAATTTACTGCCTATTTTGCCATCGGACAACTCATGAATGATAAAATGAGCATTGCTTCCGGAACAATCATACACAATATAATCAGCTCGTCCTACACCTTTTGTCCATTCCTCAAATTGATTTAAATACTCCTCATAGCGAATGAAACGTAGCTTATAGACATGCTGTTCATCCCCGTTAAAATATGTGGCTGTACCTTCCCCTACATTCCTTTTGATAGTGGCGGTCGTTCCTTTTCCATCCACGATATCAAACACTTTATCTTCTATATCTTCTGTTATAACATTCGGCTCTGCGATGTATTCATCTAATGTACCACTTCTTTGCCGGTTAATAACCTCCACGAGGTCTTTTTTCATCAAAGATTCCATCAGCTTATCGTATTTTATTGTATTCGGAATAAATTTCCGTTATAGGATCAGACATGATGCGAGTATCTATCAGATGCTGCTCACCCTCAATATTGAGCGAAGTGGCATATCCGTCTGCTATTTCCAGCACCTCTATGTCGTGAAAATTCATTTGAGGTCCAAGAGCAGATTGTCCGGTCTCAGCGCGTCGAATCAATAGATTTAGATAATTTACAATGTATGGGCTATGGGTGGCCATCATCAAAAACATATTGTCTTTGTGTTCTATAAGGAAACAACGGCTAATCAAGAAATCGATCAACGACTTTTGGCTTTCAGGATATAAACTCAGTTCCGGTTCCTCAATATGTATGAATATATTGCTATGGAGAATCTCGCCCACATTCATGATTGCATTGAAATGTTTCAGACCATCCGTATCCGCCAAATAATGAAAAATGGATTTATTCATCCCATCTACCGAATCATAATACTTGGCATAATATTCCACAATGAGGGCAAGAGGGCTGACTGTTTGAATACCAGAAGAAGCATTTTCCAAACTAATGGTATATTCATCATCCCCATCCATACCAGAAATGACAAACCGTTCCTTATTCTTCTCTTTCACCCGTTTCACTTCTATTCCCAAGTAATCTATGGAAAAAGTTTCTATTTCTGATGCAGCAGTCCGAAAATCAGACAATGTCTCTTCAAAATAAGACTCGGTCTGTTCTAATCTGCTCTTTCCCGCAATGACATCCGCTATCTCATTCCGTTTATCTGAAATGAAACAGATCTTATTCAATGACAACTTGTCTTGCGGAATAATTCTTCGAGGAGTGATCAGTCCTTCCTTAGTATAAGATATCCTGCATCCATCATTTTCATAATGAATTTCGGTATTCTCTTTGACATATTCATCAATACCTGAAAATTTCAACAAATCCTTCATGTAAAAGGTAAGATCTCTTAGGTCTTTAGCCTGTGAATGACGTAAGTATGAACGAAGATTAATACGTTTGTATATCCAACGGAACAAGGAAAGCACTTTCATAATCGTACTTTTTCCACTGCCAGATTCACCAACCAACACCATAAACGGTTTGACTTGTGCAATCTCTATCTCTTTAATAGGACCAAAATTTACAATTTTAATACTTTCGCCCATATGCTTTTTATTGTTAATGATAAGGATATGACTCTTTGAATACTTATACAAAGATAGTTCATTTTTCTGGAATCACCTCAATTCGTGTAGATAAATTGCAAATTCACAGAGTGGGCAAGTCGGAAAGATAAGATTACTAGGAGAGTGGCAAATTGATGGTAGATATGCTGACACTGAAAGAGAACGGTATAGAAAACTGTTGTATCAACCTGAGCTTCAGGTACAATAACACCCTTTCGGATGAGGAGATGATTGAAGAGCATATATCCCACTGACTAAACCGGACTTTCCGCCCAAGTATATTGAGTATCACCTTCCTGGCAGGAAAGGATACCATACTGGTATTACGGACATCCGTGGCACAGATATTCATTCAAATTCTCGTATTCGTCATACTCATATAAAGGATCGTGCACATGGTTGTCATATTTTTCTTTCAACAATGGTCGTTAGCATCATAATATAACCTTATGAAAACAGACTGTCTAGCCTACACAAAGGAAACAAATAATATATATAAAATTCAATACAAGCTAAACTCATCACAGAATCAAGGCAAAAAATAGAATGGACTGGATAAAAAATAATTCACAGCCTTTTGTTGAATACTTACTGCTTATTTCCGTTTTCTCTTCTTATTTTTCTGATAAGCTTTCAAGGTCATTAAATGTGGTGGTAGCTTGTCAAGTAGATAATAACAATCTGTGTTTTTATTTACAATATCCTCAAACTCAGAAGGGGAAAGTTTTGACTTTAATCCAAGTTTATAAGAACCTTTCAAAGAAATATTTACATCCAAATGATTGAGTGGATGCAAAGCACCATTACAACTTTTCGGATCATAATCATATCTTAGATAACAGGGTTCATGTGCCCAAAAATATTCCAACAATTTGTAAGCCTCAATATTCAAGAAATCATCCTCTTCATTTCTCGATTCATACACATCTATAATAGAATCACATTTTACATCATTGAGTATAGAAATTGCATTTGATATGAGCTCCAAAGTACAATTGATACCAGAAGTTGTATAAACGCAATTTACCTTTTTTGTAAATATATCAACCTCCACTTGACATGGATACCCCAAAGAATAAAACTTATCAACAGAAAGATAAATAAAAATTCTACTTTGCTTATCAATAACCAATTTTAGATACGATTGTGAAAATAAAGACTCCTCATCTATATTTACACAGTCATTATTAGAAAGAATTTTCTTAGTAATTTCAAGCAATACCCTTGTATAATCCTTATGCTGTTTTAAAGTTTGTGAAAACTTTTTATTCTCATAAGATTCTATTTTACGCAAAATAATCTTCATTATCAATAGTATTTAGAAATACTTGTATTAATTCTTTTAATTGGGCATTATTATTTTTTATAGGAATACCTATTAACGATTTTCTAATAGCCTCTTTAATCTTTGGATTTGTAATATTTAATTCCTCAAATATATTGCTAATTCTATCTTCTAGCGACAATGCCTGTTTTCCGTCTTTTATCCAAGCTTTTATATCTATTTGTTCCTTTTCTGTCGGTTCGATTACTACTATCTTCTTTTCTTTCATGATACACTGACCACCATCATACATTTCTTTGGTAAATCCGTTATCATTACTTTTAGGTAATACCAAATACGAACGAATAAATGAACGTGTAAGCATTGTGTACATCGTGTTGCGATAACTCTTTTCTTTAAGAATTTTTTTGGTTATACAAATCACAAAAGGATATTCCAAACCTTTTACATTATTTTTATTGCTTATCAGTATTTTCCCTTTTTCCGTCTTTTTAGATTCATATGCAATATTACACTCAATACCCAATTCTAATCCTATAGCTCGTTCAATATTGCCTGCTGATTGATAAATATATTGGTCTGTATCTAAGAAAATAATAGCTATATCATCTGGTTTGGCTGTTGGAAACTCATCATATATTTTTTTTATAAGATTTATCGTACCTTGTACTATTTCTTGTGTACCTATAATTTTCAAACTTTCAAAATCCAGATCAACATCCTCGAATCTTCTTAGTGGATCACGTGTTAATGTATATTGTTTCCCTTCAATTTTTACATTATAGCCACATTGTTCCCATTGATTTTTGTCAAGCCACCACAACTTTTCTTTCTCAAAAAGTCCCATTCCCAAAGCCTGTGCAAACATCAAGGTCTTTGGATCTGTACGATAACATTTGCTCAACAGAAAATTTGGAGGAATAGCATTTTTTTTCTTTTCTTCAAAAATCGATTGGAATATATCACCTGCAATAAAACACTTCTTCTCTGTTACTAATTCGCAAAGTTTGAAAAACGATTCTTTAAAATCCTGACTTTCATCAACAAACATATAGGTAAAAGCATATCCATAGCTTTTGATTTTGCTCCTAACCTGTTCAATAGCCTTTTGACAAGCCGCATCAAAAGAACCACATTCTCGCAAACTATAAAAACTTATTTCATAGAAATTACAAATATATCTATAAATACCAGAGTATTCATTTCCATAGTTCCCCCATGCGCTAACACATAACAATCTGTTCCAATCTATTTGTTGTTCCACCTTCATGAAGTTAAAGAACTCGGGGATTCGCTCTTTCAACTTTCTAGATAGAATTTTATTAAAACAAGTAAAGCCAAAAATAGCATTCTCATTTTTTACATACAGGTCTTTTAGCTTATGCATTAACAGTTCTGTTTTTCCTGTACCAGACAAACCTTGTATGGTGATTATTTTACCTTCAGCTTCTAGTTCCTCATAAATAAAACGGGTTTGTTGACCGTCAAATAACTGAATCTTGTGTTTGACTTTATCTAAAAGATTATCAGGTTCATCCGTTGTTATATTCTTTACATCATTGATACTACCAATAAAAAGTGATACTAATAAATCCAATGTCCTAAAATTATCAGCATCATTTATGGCAATATCCTTGCAAAACCACATTTTGACATCATTTATGTTTTTTACCGAATAAATACCAGTTAATCTATCTTTCCACTTTCTTGGACGTCCAATTTTTTCCTTATATCCGTACTTATCACTAACAGAGCCAATATCCTCTATTATGTCTTCACACAAATCCTTAAAATCATCATCTACTTTATGGGTTGTGACAAAGGCTATTTTCCTTTTGGAAGACAACACTATCATCAATGAATCATCATTGTATTGATATTTACCATCTATAAGCGGACCAGATAGCACATATACCTGCTGTTTGATGGATTCTGCAATGGCTTGCACTTCTTCCAAAAAAACATTATTTTTAGAAGACAATACTATGTTAGTATAAAAATAATTGCTATTCATTTCCAATAGTTCGTTAAATTTTCAATTAACCCCAAATAGATCAATCTTCCAGATTCATTATATTTAAGGTTCTTTACATCTTTAATAATGATGAATAGAAGTGAACTTGACCAATATTTGCAACAATAACCAATATCACTTAAAATTGGCAGTAAAGATAAACAAATAGCGTGAAATATTCATGCTTGAAGTACTTTTTATATCTGATAATTCCCGACTAGATTAATTTCTACAGCTGGAACATCATAGACCTTTGGCGAACAACGCTACCATCAGTTTGTGGCATAAGCTCAACTTGCTTTCTTTTAGCTCCTGCTTAATATCTTCTCATATCGGCAAATAGATTGCGATATTACTTTTAATCAGATACATATCAGCAAGTATGATAAATGCACTTCCCGACTTGGACTTACACCAAGACGATAAAAAGAAAACTGGAAATATCCAGTATTAGAATCATTAACATAAATCTTCACTACTGTTTTCATTTGGAAGTCGTTTAAACACCATCCGCAAAAACACTTGAAAAAGTCAAATGAACATTGATAAACTGGTATTTGTATGCACGTAAAGAAAAAACTCTCTAGTTGACAAAGTATATAGTGGTCAAGCCTATCCAAATCGACTTTTGTGAATGATGCCATTATCATAGGCTTTTATGTGATCAACCGTTTTCTAGATAACGTTACTTTATATCTCACCAAAATAAATTTTCTAGTGGGAAAAGTATTCAAGATTGTATGATAGGAAAATAGACATGGAATATCTTGAAAAAGGCTATTTTGAGATTATCTATTCCATTGAAAGACGGACATGGAAAGGTACTTTTGATCATCATATACTCCCATTCACTCAAAAATAATATTCGATTATGCATATTAGAGAAAACAGAACTAGAAAATGCGAATGATCTCGCATTTTCAACAACATAACTAAGCAATTGTACCATAAACAAGTTTATAACACAATAATAATATCTATACAACTAAAATCCATAGCTCTCCTTTGGAAAATTTAATAGAAACTTGCAGAAATCGAACCTTTTATCTACCTTTGTTCAGTCAAGGAGATGACAATTGCAAAAATAATCAAGAAAAGCAATGAATTTAGTGTAATGTTAATTCAATGGCTTTCATAAAAGATAAAGTAATAAACGTGCAGTCACTCAAGGGATTAGAATAAACCAAAGCAAAAGGTTCGATTCCTGGTGGCACCACTCAAATAAATACTCCCATTGAAATGATAATATTTCAATGGGAGTATTTATTTACACCCACTCCCCCTATCCCCAGCAACATGCTTTAAGATAGACTTTACTATTATCCCATGAAAAGGTCTGATAATAAAGAAATATGCCCTTCCCAGCCAATTATTGTACTTCACAACAGTAGTAATCCGAAGTTCTTGTTTTCCTTCGTGATATTCCCCGCACCACATGGACACATGGAAATCAAGATGCTTATCCGGCATTCCGAGAATTTCTTCATGCAGATTTTTATCCAAGACCATATCTGTAAATCTGGTTGCTGTATCCAGTCCTAATGGCTTTACAATCGCATTCCTGAAATTCATGAGCCAACCAATCCACTTAGGAAATCGGCTGAAGGCAAGATTGCGAAAATCTTCCGGTGTCAAAGCCTGCCCAGTGACCATCACTTTAGAAAAAGAATCTATATAATCTACAGGAAAATAATTCTTTATTAAGCTGTCTGCCGGTATATCTTTCATCTTATCACATATTGAATTTATTACTCGTTTGCTTTTCATTCACGGCGTCCCCAATGACACGGCCTACAAAGGTAGCCACTTAATCCAACCCTACAACATATTCTTAGAAATAATATTATCCCGTAAAAGATAAAGCTCAAAAGAAAATTATCAGTTATCTTTGTTCCATGACTACCAACAAGACAACTCCCAAAGAATTATGGGCAAGACAGCAGATTAGCGGTCCCGATGTGGACTATGATTTATGGAACAAGAAAAGAATATCCGTGCAAGCGTTCTCACAAATGAGTCAGAGCTGTATTTTTACAGTTGACGTATTTAAAGAGAGATACGATTTTGCATCCGACAGTTTTGCCCATCTTTTCGGATACAATCCCACTTGGATAAAGACAATCAGGCAACAAGGCGATTTACTGGAAGAGAGAATACACCCTGATGACAGAATGCAACTCACGGAATGCCAAATCGAGCATGGACAGTTCATCTACTCACTCCCACCGGAAGAAAGAAATGACTACCGGCAAATATTTCAATTCCGTATGTTGAATGCACGGCAACAGTATATCAATGTAAGTAGCCGGCAACAAGTCATAGAAACAGACCGGAATGGTAAAGCCTGGATAATCATGGGAGTAATGGACATACTTCCCGACCAGACCCCTATCGAAAGAATCAAACGGACGGTGGTGAACAGAAAAACGGGAGAGATGCTTCCAACATGCACTGTTTCTCCCGACAAACAATTATCCAACCGGGAGAAAGAAATATTACGACTCATCCGACAAGGTTTTCTAAGCAAGGAAATCGCTTACCAGCTGGGAGTGAGCATCTATACTGTGAACAATCACCGGAAAAACATCCTAAGCAAGTTAGATGCCAACAATATAATGGAAGCCATCCATATAGTAGAAAATCTTGGTATCTACCTCTAAGATTACGGAAGCCAACCGAGACTGTCCGCCAACTGATTTGTTTTGCGCCACTCTTCAAGCTCCTTATAAGTGCGGACACCTCCCGTAAAGACAGCATGATAAATCTCTATACCTGGAATCGTTACACCATCCGGCACATCGAATTTGATTTGCAATATCGTTTTCCTAATTTCAGGAGTAAGGCGCTCCGCAATAGCGGCAGTCACCTTTTCTACAACACCATCATACCTGGAACCTTTCCGGATGTGAATCATATCAAACTTCCAAGTATTCTGTTCTCTATCCTTATATAAAGCATGCCACTCCATGCACTCTTCCTCCGTATGGATAAGGTTCCTATATTGTATTTCCTGCAAAGGCAACCGTTCCGCAAGTTCCCGGATGACCGAAAAGCTCTCTCCTACATCCAACCTATCGGTATAAATATGGATATCTATATCCCTACTTTTCGCCAACAGCCCGGTACGGAGTGAGCCCACCAAATGAACGGTTGCTCCAATGCGCTCCCATGCTTCAATAATACAGGTATCTTCCAATACTTTCCATGCAGATTGCTGATTCTGCCTTGCAAGCTCATGAATGTCCATTTACCTCCACTTTTTTGAATGTGCAAAGATATAAAACTTCCCAGTATATAGCTATAAATAGCCATTTCCCTTCTTGATACAATACACTAATTTTGCACACTGTCTTATCTTTTAGCAACAACTAATTATGGCATTCAATCAAACAGAGAAACAAGAGAAAGAATATTTAAAGCAAATAATCAGTTTTCTGAAAAAGGTTATCGGTAATACCGACGCATCAGTGAAAGACCACGTCGACACCTTGGCAGAATACAAAGACTATATCTGGTCCAACAAAGACATCGACCCGCATGAGATACGCTCCATGCGCGAAAGCATCCTAAACCATTTTGCCTTGGGGGAAAGTGTAATCAACAAGCGTAAGCGGCTCACCAAGATACTTGCCATTCCTTACTTCGGACGAATTGATTTTTTGGAAAAGAAAGAAAACAGCAAAGTGATGCCTATCTATATAGGCATCCATACCTTCTATGACCCGGAAAGTCGAGCTACCCTTATCCATGACTGGCGAGCACCCGTTTCGAGCATGTTCTATGACCATGAATTAGGAGAAGCAGGCTATCGGTCTCCATCGGGAGAGATTAAAGGAGAAATTTCCCTAAAACGCCAATACAGAATTCGGGGCGGCAAAATGGAATTTATGATTGAAAGTGCCCTGACCGTCCATGACGACATTCTGCAAAAGGAGTTAAGTTCCAATGCAGATGACAAGATGAAAAATATCGTTGCCACCATCCAACGGGAACAGAACCGGATTATCCGCAACGAAGATATCCGCACGCTTATTATTCAAGGAGTGGCCGGCTCTGGAAAAACATCCATCGCCCTGCACCGCATAGCCTACCTGCTCTATACCTTCAGAGACAGCATCTCGTCAAAAGATATTCTGATTGTCTCCCCCAACAAAGTGTTTTCCGATTACATCTCCAACGTCCTCCCCGAACTTGGAGAAGAAACCGTGCCCGAAACCAGTATGGAACAAATACTCTCCGGAGTGTTGGAACACAAATACAAGTACCAAACATACTTCGGGTTAGTGAATGAACTGTTAGAAAAGCCATCCTCAAGCCTCATCGACAGAATAGCCTATAAAGCCTCTTTCGGCTTCATTTCAGAGCTTGACAAGTTTATCCTCCACATAGAGAACACCTACTTCAAGGCAGCAGACGTGAAGCTGACCAAATACATCACCATACCTGCCCCGTTTATTGAAGAACAGTACCTACGTTTCAACCGTTATCCCATACGCCGACGATTTGATGCTATGGCTGATTATATGCTGGATATGTTGAAAATACAATACACCTTTACGGTAACCACCACCGGCAGAAACCTTTTGAAAAAAGAAATCAGACTAATGTTTGCAGGCAATAACGACATTCAAGTCTACAAAGATTTCTTTAAATGGACAAATAATCCCGGAATGTTCAAAATGCGAAAGGGACATACACTCGAATACTCAGACTTGGCACCGCTGGCATACCTACACTTGGCATTGGAGGGAAACGGGAACCAGCCATTCAGAGTCAAACATCTGTTGATAGATGAGATGCAGGACTATTCGCCCATACAGTACAAGGTAATACAGAAACTCTTTCCATGCCGGAAAACCGTGTTGGGCGATGCAGGACAGTCCGTGAATCCTTATGGTTCATCCACAGCAGAAACTATCCAAAAGTCACTTACTGCAAGTGAAATCATGAAATTGTGTAAGAGTTATCGTTCCACCTTCGAGATTACGGATTTTGCGCAAAAGATTCATCCTAACGCAGAGCTGGAACCGGTTGCCCGGCATGGAGAAAAGCCACAAATCCTGCAGTTCGGCAGTGCCGTAGAAGAACTGTCCGGCATTATGGGGCTAATCTCCACTTACCGGAAATCCGGATATAAGTCTCTTGGCATCATATGCAAGACGGAGCAGCAAGCCAGGAAGATGGCAGACATGCTGAAATCATATGCCAATGATATCAGCTTCCTATCAAGTCAAAGCTCCGCATTTGTGCAAGGCATCGTCATCACCTCTGCCCACATGGCAAAAGGGCTCGAGTTTGACGAAGTCATTATTCCACAGACGGATGAGAGAAATTACCGTTCGGAGATTGACAAGAGTATGCTTTATGTAGCTGTAACCAGAGCTATGCACCGCCTAACCTTGACATTTCACGAGGCAAGACCGGCAACTCACTGATGATGGATTATTAAGGAAATCTATCCCAACAGCCTTGTACAAGATGCGGCAAGTAACAGCGTATCTCATCAATCGACCAATCCCACCATTGCAGCCGCAATAATTTCTTCACCACATCCTCATCAAAACGTTTCCTGATTTCTTTGGCAGGAGTTCCCCCTACAATTGTATAAGGGGGAACATCTTTAGTCACAACAGCACGTGCACCAATAATCGCCCCATCTCCTATATGAACACCAGCCATTATCACCGCTTCATAACCAATCCAAACATCATTACCTATTATAATATCTCCTTTGTCATCCCATGCATCCGTTATGTCCGATTTCTTCAATCCCCACTCTTCGTAAAATAAAGGAAATGTATAAGTAGACAGAGATTTCAACGTATGATTGGCACAGTTGAACAGAAATTTCGTACCGCAAGCAATGGAACAGAATTTACCAATAACCAGCCTCTCCTGATGGATGGGGTAATGATACAGCACATTGTTTTTCTCGAACAACAAAGGGTCAGCTACAAAATCATTATAAATAGTATAGTCACCAACCTCTATTCGAGGATCCTTTACAACAGCATTAAGATATACGGTTTGCTTATCTCCCGTACGCGGATATATTTTAGTCATCATAATTCGATATGTTTCTAATATTGTTTACTTCTTAAATAGAAAACCGATTGCAGTGCCAGCAAAATCACAAAAAGGTATTCTGCCGTTAAGTAAATAGCCAAGGATGCATGAGTGCAAGCGCTTAACCAATAAAGATACCCCAGATACACGACAGTGGTAGTCACTTGGAAAAGAAAAGTAATCCGGGTTTTACCGGTCCCTCCAACTGCGTTGAGATATACATAGCCTGGCAAGGCAAAGGTATAATTCAGCAACGTCACAACAAAAGGGATGAAAGCCTGCTCTGTTAACAGTTCGTTATCTGTATAGATTCCTATTATCAAGCGATTATAACATACAGCTACCCCTATCAGTGGAAATCCAGCAGAATAGCCCAACCTCAGTATCTTACGGCAGATAATGAAAACAGCCCTCCTTTCTCCAGCCCCAATCGCATTACTGACCAGCGAACCCGTAGTGACCGCAAAAGAATTGACTATTACAAAAAAGACAGCAGATACACTTCGCGTAATATTGGAAATGGCTAATTCCGTTTTACCCAAATGTTCCACCGCCACAAAAAACAAGAACCACGGAGCCACGCTGATAAAGGCATGAAGCATGCTCCATACCGACAAGCTCAGCACATCCACCAACAGCTTTCCGTCATATACCGGTTTCAATCCATATTTCCCTTTATCTATTTTCAGCCATACATAGAAAAGAAGCATCACCAAAGAACCCATCTCTGCCAGAGAAGAAGCAATGGCAGCTCCCGATATTCCCAGTCCTCCAACAATTATCAGAATATAATTCAAAGGAATATTAATCACTACTGCAACGGCAGCAGCCCACGATAATGCCCGAGTGCATGTTATTCCCACAAGAAAAGAACGGATAACCAAAAACGGAAACGAAAACAGCAAACCGAAACTGCGCCAGTCCAGATATTGAATTACAGCCCGATAAATCTCCGGCGAGGAAATCAACCTTCCCAATATGAAAGGAGAACTTGCCTGCATCAGCAGACAAAGCAAAATGGCCAATCCCGATAAAAAGAAGAAACCTTGAAAGAATATCTTCCCAGCCTTACCATAGTCACATTCTCCATTCCTTCGGGCAATCATCACCTGCAATCCGATACTAAACCCAAACCCAAGCATGTAGACCGCCAAATAATAAATCCCCGCAATGGCAGATGCTCCCAATTCCACCTCGCCAACGTGACCTAAGAAAACAGCATCGGTTATATTTATCAGCTGCTCCATCAAAATGCTCATCATTACCGGAAAGTTGATAAGCCATATCTGTTTATATGTATAATGCATTGCTCAACAATAAAATAGCACAAAACAACACACTGTACAAGTACAGCATGCCATCCTGCAAATTCATGAATAAAAGGATACACAATCTCTGTGGCAAACGGGTCATCGTTTGCCAGATAGCTGAATAGCTTTATCAAGCAGGGCTATTCGTTGAGCGTAGCTATATACAGAGCTTCATAAGAGGTGAATATGTTTGTTCATTCAATATATAGTGTAAAAATATAGAAAAAAAGTGCCAAAGTTCAGTTTAGGGCATAAAAAAAGGAGTACCGCTGTACTCCAACCTTTGTTAACCTTAAATCTAATACTATGAAAAACACATTGCAAATGTACGGACTTTTGGGACATTGACAAACTTTCCAAGAAAAAAAGCATGTTTCATAACACATTTTAATAAGATTAATGCTCGTTTTCACGTCCTTTTTCACTTTTTCTGCTTCAAAGTAGAAAAGAAGGTATAGCATCACGTAAAAAAATGAGCAAGTTCTTTCCATTATACTCCCAGTTTGCATTATCTTTGCACTAACACGAAGATAAGCTGCACCTCAGCATAAAAAATGAACGAGTTCATTTTATTCTGCATTCGGTTTGCACTATCTTTGTAGTGAGATTAACAAGAACTTATATATGCCAGACTATGATTTAATCGCCATATTAGGGCCTACCGCTTCAGGAAAGACTCCATTTGCAGCCGCCTTGGCCGCCGAACTCCATACGGAAATCATCAGTGCCGATTCACGGCAAATCTACCGGGGGATGGACCTAGGCACCGGCAAAGACCTTGCTGACTATACCGTCGACGGGAAACAGATTCCCCATCACCTCATCGACATAGCCGCCCCGGGCTATAAGTACAATGTTTTCGAGTATCAGCGTGATTTCTTGAATGCTTACGAGACTATTAAACAAAAAGGTTGCCTGCCCGTTGTATGTGGAGGAACCGGAATGTATCTCGAATCAGTACTGAAAGGCTACCGTCTGCTGCCCGTACCCGAGAATCCCGAGTTGCGCACCCGTCTGGCAGACAAATCGCTGGAAGAACTGACCGACATACTGAAAGGTTACAAAAGCCTGCACAATACCACGGACGTGGACACAGCCAAACGTGCCATACGAGCCATCGAAATCGAAGAGTATTATGCCCATACCCCAGTAGACGAACGTTCCTTCCCCCAGATGAACAGTCTCATCATAGGTGTGGACATCGACCGGGAATTGCGTCGGGAGAAAATCACCCGCCGCCTGCACCAGCGCCTGGAAGAAGGAATGATAGACGAAGTGCGCCTTCTGATAGAGCAAGGCATCCAACCGGATGACCTCATCTATTACGGACTGGAATACAAGTATCTGACACTTTATCTCATCGGCAAGTTGACCTATGAAGAGATGTTCACGCAACTGGAAACAGCCATCCACCAGTTTGCCAAACGCCAGATGACCTGGTTCCGCGGTATGGAACGGCGTGGATTTACCATCCATTGGATGAATGCCCGGTGGCCGATGGAAGAAAAGATAGCTTTTGTAAAGAAGAAGTTGGAAGGATGATGAAACGATAAAGTGACCGGGTGATTTAAATCGTAAATAGTAAATAGTCAAATTGTAAATAGAATCATGAGTGCAGAACCCGAAAAGTTGGGAGTAATATACAACCCCAAAGCCGGAACACGGAAAGTGCAGAAACGGTGGAAAGAAATCAAAGAATACATGGACAGCAAAGGTGTGCCTTACGACTATGTGCAGTCCGAAGGGTTCGGTTCGGTAGAGCGTCTGGCAGGTATCCTTGCCAACAACGGCTACCGCACCATTGTTGTAGTAGGCGGTGACGGCGCACTGAATGACGTCATTAACGGCATCATGCTTTCCAATGCACCGGACAAGGAGAATATAGCCATCGGCATCATCCCCAATGGTATAGGAAATGACTTTGCCGACTATTGGGAAATGAGTTCGGACTACAAGAAAGCGGTGGATTGCATCATCAACAACCGCCGCCGGAAAATAGACGTGGGTACCTGCTATTATTACGACGGTGAAAAGCATCTGACACGCTACTTTCTCAATGCCATCAACATAGGCCTGGGAGCCCGTATCGTGAAAATCACCGACCAGTGCAAGCGTTTCTGGGGAGTGAAGTTCCTCTCTTACTTCATGGCACTGCTATCCATTATCTTCGAACGGAAGCTGTACCGCATGCATCTCAAGATAAACGGCGAGCATATACGCGGACGCATCATGACTGTCTGCATAGGCAGTGCGTGGGGATACGGACAAGCGCCTAGTGCAGTGCCCTATAATGGCTGGCTGGATGTTTCCGTCATTTACCGTCCCGAATTGCTGCAACTATGGTCGGGATTGTGGATGCTTATCCAAGGGCGGATTCTGAACCATAAGGTAGTGATGCCCTACCGTACGCAAAAAGTAAAAGTGCTGCGTGCGCAAAATGCCTCTGTCGATTTGGACGGACGTATTCTCGACCGTCATTTTCCACTGGACATCAGCGTACTGCATGAAGCAATAACATTGATTATACCCAATTGAAAATACTTAATCAGTAACAACCTATGATTGAATTAAAGAATAATCCCGCCGGAAACTTCTTCCTACTGGCAGGTCCATGTGTCATCGAAGGAGAAGAAATGGCAATGCGCATTGCCGAACGTATCGTGACTATCACCGAAAAACTGCAAATCCCCTATGTATTCAAAGGGTCGTACCGCAAAGCCAACCGCTCCCGCCTGGATTCCTTTATGGGCATCGGCGACGAAAAGGCGCTGAAGATACTGCAAAAAGTGCACACCACCTTCGGAGTACCTACCGTGACCGACATTCATGCAGCCGAAGAAGCCACCATGGCTGCCGAATATGTGGATATTCTGCAAATTCCCGCCTTCCTCTGCCGGCAGACAGACCTGCTTGTAGCCGCCGCCAAAACCGGAAAAACCATCAACATCAAGAAAGGGCAGTTCCTCTCTCCGCTTGCCATGCGCTTTGCGGCTGATAAAGTAGTGGAAGCAGGCAATAGGAACGTCATGCTGACGGAACGCGGAACTACTTTCGGTTATCAGGATTTAGTCATCGACTATCGCGGCATCCCCGAAATGCAGACCTTCGGTTTCCCCGTCATCCTGGATGTAACCCACTCCTTGCAACAGCCCAACCAGACCAGTGGCGTCACGGGAGGTATGCCGCAACTTATCGAGACCGTAGCCAAAGCCGGTGTTGCCGTAGGTGTAGACGGACTGTTCATCGAAACCCACGAAAATCCCGCCGTAGCCAAGAGTGACGGCGCCAACATGCTGAAACTCGACCTGCTGGAAGACCTGCTGACCAAATTGGTCCGCATCCGGGAAGCAGTCAGATAAATTCCATTTATCCGGAATGGAATCCGAAAAAAACAACAGAAGTTGTGATTTATCCAAGGGCTGTCCGACAGATAGTTCAAGAACAATTTAAATTCATAATAATATGAAACATCTATTACGTGGTTTATGGATTGTAGCGTTAATTCTTTGCTGCAATTTTCAGCAGGTATTTGCACAGCAAATGCCGCCTATCCCGGTCGACAAAAATGTCCGTATCGGAAAGTTGGACAACGGATTGACCTATTATATCCGCAAGAACAGCCAGCCTGCAAACCGGGCCGACTTTTACATTGCCCAAAAGGTAGGCTCCATTCAGGAAGAAGCCGACCAGCGCGGCCTTGCCCACTTCCTGGAACACATGTGTTTCAATGGAACGACCCACTTCCCCGGTGATGCACTGAAGCAATACCTGGAGCGTATCGGGGTGAAATTCGGTGAGAACTTGAACGCCTATACTTCCGTAGACGAAACCGTATACAACATTTCCAATGTGCCGGTCACTACTCCGGGAGCCATCGACTCCTGCCTGCTGATTCTGCACGACTGGAGTAACGATTTGACCCTGGACCCGAAGGAAATAGACAAAGAACGCGGAGTCATCAACGAAGAATGGCGCACCCGTATGAGCGCCATACAACGCTTCCAGGAGAAGATGCTTCCAGTCATGTTCGAAGGAACGAAGTATGCCACTTGTTTCCCTATCGGAACGATGGAGGTCGTTATGAACTTCAAACCGCAAACTTTGAGAGACTACTATGAAAAGTGGTACCGTCCGGACCTTCAGGGTATTGTGGTAGTTGGCGATATAGATGTGGACGCCATCGAAGCCCAAATCAAGAAAATGTTTTCTGATATTCCCGCCCAGCCCAATGCTGCCAAACGCGAGTACTATCCGGTAAACGACAACAAGGAGCCTATTGTATTGGTTTATCAGGACAAGGAACAGTCCAATGTACAAGCCCTCATCTTCAACAAGCACGAAGCCACTCCTGACGAGCAGAAAGGCGACATGGGCTATCTGGTACAGAATTATGCAACCACGCTCATCAACAATATGCTGAATGCGCGTCTGAACGAATTGGTACAGACCGCCAATCCTCCTTATATATATGCCGCCACTTATGACGATGATTTCTTTGTTGCCAAAACCAAAGATGCCTTCACCGGTGTCGTTGTCTGCAAGGAAGATGCCATAGAAAATGGAATAGCCACTCTCCTGCGCGAAACAGAACGCGCCCGCCAATTCGGCTTTACGGAAACGGAATACAACCGTGCCCGTGCCGAATATCTGCGCCAACTGGAATCTGCTTATAACGAGCGTGACAAACGCAAGAATGAAGAGTACGTGGATGAATATGTCCGTCATTTCCTCGATAACGAACCGATTCCGGGCATCGAAAACGAATACGCCATCATCAATCAGATAGCTCCCGCCATTCCGGTTGCCGCACTGAACCAGATGATGCAAGCCCTCGTGACAGACAGTAACCAGGTAGTCGCAATTCTCGGTCCGGATAAGGAAGGATTGAAAATGCCGACAGAAGATGCAATCAAGAAGATTCTGAAAGATATTAAAGCTGAAAAACTGACTGCCTACGTAGACAAGGTGTCGGATGAACCTTTGATGGCCGAAGCCCTGAAAGGCGGAAAGATTGTATCCGAGCAGACAGATGATACATTCGGCACTACAACGCTGACACTCTCCAACGGAGTCAAGGTCATTATCAAGAAGACAGATTTCAAGGCAGACGAAATCCGCATGAAGGGAGTCAGCCTAGGCGGTAGTTCCCTGTTCCCCGACTCGGAAATCATCAACATCAACGGACTGGATGCAGTGAGTGTCGGTGGTCTGGGTAATTTCAGTGCCGTAGACCTGGAAAAAGTTCTGGCCGGCAAGAAAGCTTCCGTCAGCTATGGTATCGGTGACAAGACAGAAACCGTCAATGGCAGCTGTTCACCGAAAGACTTCGAAACAATGATGCAGCTCACTTACTTGACGTTCACCGCTCCACGCCGTGACGACGATGCCTTCGCATCCTACAAGAACCGCAACAAAGCTGCTTTGCAGAATATGGAAATGAATCCCCAGGTAGCGTTCAGTGACTCTGTCTCGGCCGGTATTTACATGCACCATCCCAGAAGAGCCAGAATAAAGGCGGACATGATTGACAAGATGGATTATGACAAGATTCTGTCCATGTATCAAGACCGCTACAAAGATGCCAGCGATTTTACCTTTATCTTTGTAGGAAATGTGAATGTGGAGGAAATGAAACCACTCATCGCCGAGTACCTGGGTTCACTGCCTGCCATCAACCGCAAGGAAACATTCAAGGACAATAAAGTGGACATGCGCCAGGGAGTTTATAAGAACGAATTCGTACGGAAGCAGGAAACTGCCAAAGCGTCGAACTTTGTCCTGCTGAACGGTGACTGCAAGTACGACCTGAAAAATGACATCCTGCTGAGTATGACCAGCCAGATTCTCGACTTGGTTTATACAGCCAAGGTACGTGAAGACGAAGGGGGCACTTACGGTGTATATGTAGGCGGCCAATTAAGCAAATATCCGAAAGAAAAGGCTCTCTTGCAGATTGTATTCGAAACCGCTCCGGCAAAAAGAGAAAAGCTGATGCAGATTATCTTTGCAGAACTCGACAACATCGCCAAAGCAGGTCCGTCGGAAGGAGACTTGAATAAAGTGAAGGAGTTCATGCTGAAGAAACATGCCGAAGACTTGAAGGAGAACAGCTACTGGCTGGGAAGCATTGACGAATACCTGTTCACCGGTATGAATCCGATAAAGGATTACGAACAGATTGTCAACAGCATCACCGTGAAGGACATCCAGAAGTTCACCGACGACTTGTTCAAGCAGAAGAACGAGATTGAGGTATCAATGATCAGTCCTGAAACTCCTGACAAAGAATAAGAGAGCCATACACACAGAAGGCTGCGTTGTTCGATGAAAGGCAGCGCAGCTTTTTTTATACAAACTCTATATATACAAATACTATGAGTCTTTTCTTAGATTTGCGCAAGCACGGAAAACTGGCAGAAAAACGAAATCCGATGTACGAAAAAAGTAAATTCGGAAAATTCTGGATGTACTTCATGTTTGTCTTCTGGGCCGGTTACCTGATATTCTTCGGTACGACCTTTGCATTCGCCTTTGACGGCGGTGCCACAGAAGCCTATCACGTAATGAATTCCGGATTGATATTTGTCCTTGTGCTGGATTTCCTGATACGCCTGCCTTTCCAAAAAACACCCACCCAGGAAGTGAAGCCCTACCTGCTGCTTCCCATCAAGCGGAACCGTCTTATCGACTTCCTGCTGATCCGTTCCGGACTGGATGGCTTCAATCTGTTCTGGCTGTTTCTGTTTGTTCCGTTTTCCATCATCACCGTCACCAAATTCTATGGAATCAGTGGTGTGCTGACCTATTGCATTGGCATCTGGCTGCTGATGGTATTCAATAACTACTGGTTCTTGTTGTGCCGCACACTGATGGGTGAGCGCATCTGGTGGCTGGCACTACCGGTAGTAGTATATGGTGGCATTGCCGCCGCACTATTCATTCCGGACAACAGTCCGCTTTTCGACTGTTTTGTCAATCTGGGAGAAGGGTTCATCACCGGCAATATACTGTCATTCATCGGTGTACTGGCTGCCATCGCCCTCATGTGGTTCATCAACCGCACCCTGATGCAGAAACTCATCTACAATGAACTGAACAAAGTGGAAGATACACGGATAAAACATGTATCCGAATACAAATTCCTCGACCGCTACGGCGAAATAGGCGAATACATGAGACTGGAACTCAAGTTATTGCTACGCAACAAGATTTGTAAGCGTTCGCTCTATTCCATCACCGGTGTAGTGATAATGTTCAGTAGTATCATTAGCTTTTCCGATGTGTATGACGGAGGTCTGAGAGATTTCTTCGTCCTTTATAATTACATTATCTTCGGCATCATGTTCCTCAGCACACTGATGGGTTACGAAGGCAATTACATTGACGGACTGATGAGCCGCAAGGAATCTATCTACTCGCTGCTGCGTGCCAAATACATACTGTACAGCATTGCATTGCTCATTCCTACGATTCTGATGATTCCCGGTATGGTTACCGGGAAGGTATCCGTACTCGGTTGCATCGCATGGCTGATATTCATTCCGGGAGCCGTATACTGCTGTCTGTTCCAACTGGCAGTCTACAACAACAAGACTACCGACCTGAATTCAAAGATGACCAGCCGGCAGAATATAGGCACCGGTCTGCAGAATCTGATTTCAGGAGGTGCTTTCGGCATACCTTTACTGCTGCTTTTTGCACTGAATGCCATCTTTGGCAAAGAGGTCACCCCCTGGATACTTATCGGCATCGGCGTGACATTCATCGCCACTTCCAAATTCTGGCTGATGAATGTATATCACCGGCTCATGAAACGCCGCTACAAGAATATGGAAGGCTTCAGGGACAGTAGACAGAAATAGAAATCATTAAACATCAATCACTAACATGATACGCATCAATAATTTACAGAAGAATTTCGGCACAAAAAAAGCCGTAGATATAGAGAACTACACCATCGGGCAAGGCGATATGCTGGGACTGGTAGGCAACAACGGTGCAGGCAAGACCACCCTCTTCCGCCTTATTCTTGACTTGCTACAGGCAGACCGGGGCAATGTAACCATCAATGACATTGACGTCAGCAAAAGTGAGGACTGGAAGAACTTCACGGGAGCCTTTATAGACGACGGTTTCCTGATAGACTACCTCACTCCCGAAGAATACTTCTATTTCATCGGCAAGATGTACGGTCTGAAGAAAGAGGAGGTAGACGAACGCCTGCTTCCCTTCGAACGCTTCATGAACGGCGAAGTGATGGGGCAGAAAAAATTCATCCGCAACTATTCTGCCGGAAACAAGCAGAAAATCGGCATCATCTCCGCTATGCTACATCACCCGCAACTGTTGATTCTGGATGAACCGTTCAACTTCCTTGACCCCAGTTCACAGTCTGTAATCAAACACTTGCTGAAAAGATACAATGAAGAGCACGGAGCCACCGTCATCATTTCCAGCCATAACCTGAATCACACAGTGGACGTTTGTCCACGTATTGCATTGTTAGAAAACGGTGTTATTATCCGCGATATACGAAATGAGAACAACTCTGCCGAGCAGGAATTGGAAGCTTACTTCAACGTCGGTGTGGAGGAAGAAGCCGTGGTAGAAGAAACAGTAGTAGAAGCAGCCGTAGAAGAAATAACGGAAAAAGAAGATAAAACGGTAGAAGAAAAAAATTCGGAAGCATGAAAAAATATCTTTCTTATATAGTAGCTCTTACCATCATATTGATAGGCTTAAGTTCCTGCCATACTTCCGCGCCACGCCTGGACTACAAAGCCCTGGCGCAAGCATCCGTCCGTTTGGGGGTGGATATTGAACTGCAGGACAACCACAAGCTGTACATCCATGCCTCCGAATGGATAGGCACCCCCTATCGCGCAGGTGGCGACAGCAAACGTGGAACGGACTGCTCCGGACTGGTATCGCAACTGTATAAGAAAGTTTACCACACCCGTCTGTCGAGAAGCACAGACGGGCAACTGAAAGAGAGCAGTAAAATCTCCCGCCGCAACTTGCGTGAGGGAGATTTGGTGTTCTTCACCAGCCGTGCTTCCCGCAAAAAAGTGGCACACGTAGGCATCTACCTCAAGGACGGCAAGTTTATACATGCCAGCACCAGCCAGGGAGTCATAGTCAGCAACCTCCGGGAAAAATATTACACCCAACACTGGCTCTGCGGAGGAAGAATAAAATAATACTAATTTTTCCCTTCTTGTGATTTTCTTTACTCTGTCCCGACTGATAGTCCAGAAACTATTAAAAGAAGAAAACAATGAAGAAACTTTTAGGCATCCTCTTATTCATCAGCATTGCGCTGAGCGCCAATGCACAACTTTTATGGAAAGTATCCGGTAAAGGATTAGAGAAACCATCCTATATTTTCGGTACTTATCACCTCTCTCCACTCAGTATAAAGGACAGCATTGCCGCCATGCCGCAGGCCATGAGCGAAACCGCCCAAGTCTACGGGGAAGTTGTGATGAGCGAAATGGCGACTCCCGCCTTCATGCAAAGCATGCAACAGCAGATGATGATGCCCAAAGACACCACGCTGCAAAGCCTCTTTACTCCCGAACAATACGAAGAAGTAGGCAAAGCCATCAAGGAAAACATGATGGTGGACATTGCCATGCTGGCACAACTGAAACCGGCTGCCATCAACCAGCAGCTTGTCGTCCTGCTCTACATGAAACACACTCCGGGCTTCAACCCGCAAGAACAGCTCGACACTTACTTCCAGCAGCAGGCCGGACAGCAAGGCAAGAAAGTTGGCGGTCTGGAAACAGCCCAGTCACAAATAGACATTCTGTTCAACAGCCAGACGCTGCAACGCCAGGCAAACCTCCTCTACTGCGCTATCAGTGACATCGAGAAAGGTATCGAGCAAAGCAAGCGCCTGATTGCCGCTTATGAAAAGCAGGACCTGGATGCCATGCTGCAACTGATGGAAGAGCGCGACGGCAATTCATGCGACCCGCTGCCCGGAGAGATGGAAGCCATGCTGGACAACCGCAACAAGGCATGGGTTGAAAAGATGCCTGCTATCATGACAGAAGCCCCTACCCTTTTCGTAGTCGGCGCCGGACACCTGCCCGGAGACAATGGAGTGTTGAACCTTCTGAAGCAACAAGGATACACTATAGAAGCCATGAAATAAATCCTCTAACAATTCTCTCTAACAATTTTTAATGGCAAGCTATACAAAGCGTGACGGTCAAATACCATCACGCTTTGTTTGCATATACACTTTATTCTCCTCATCATACCGTACATCCAAAAAAATATACTACTTTTGCACCAAAGTCTTGGCAGTTATAGTGATAACGGCCATTTTTGACTTGATTCGATAAGAACGCAAGAAGCGAAAGTTATTATCCCTGCCTATTCGGAATCTGGAAAATTCAATAAACGTCATGGGATGATAGCAACAGTTTCTTCACGTCTATGTTATTATATACTTAGGCGTGGGGACTGTTGTCTATTTATGACGTGGGCATTTTCCAGAGCCTCGAATGCAGATAGGCAATAACAGTCCTCGCGCTTTTTATATAATAACCTTCGTCAATGGGGACAGACGAAATGAAAGACACCGCGTATGCATCTTACATTATTTGGAGAAGTACAGTTATTTCTGTTAATTGCCGTTACATCTGCAAGCTTTCTATACTGGATAAATCATAAATACAAAAGTCTGAACAGACAGATTATCCGGGCAATAGACATTCCAGTATATCTGCTGAACAGACAAGGTATTGTCGTAAAACTACTTAATACACCTACCGAAAAGGCAAACAGACTTCCGTTCCTGAATCCGGGAGTTCTAAATATCAATAATTTAGTGACAGACGCCGATGAATGCCGGAAATACATGACGTCGCTGTTACGCGTACTGAATACCCGCACTTCGGACAGCCTGACCCTAAAGATAAGAATAGAAAGTGGTGAGAAACTATATATCGCAGTGCGCATGGTCTACCTCAACAGAAATTATGTCATAGCCTTCATACGCGACATTACGGAAGATGAAGTCCAACGCCGGGAAAACGAAAAATACCGTTTCTTCCTTGAAAGTATTCTGGAGAACCTCCCCATCGCCACTACAGTAAAAGATAAAAACGATGAAGGACGTTACCTGATATGGAACAAAAAAGCGGCAGAGATGATGGAAGTCCCCGCTGAGGATATTGTGGGACACTATGAAGAGGAGTTCAACCCCCTAATGCAAGATAATTTCATTCAGGAGACAGACAAAGAAGTTGAAGAGTCGGAAATTCCCCAGTCCTACATCAAACACTTTGTCAATCCCAAAGGCAGAGAGTATATTCTGTCGTTTCACAAAACGCTGGTGTCCTACAACAAAGGGAAAGAGAGGTGGATTGTCAGTTCTGCACTGGACATCACCGAACTGCTGGCAGCCAAAGAGAAAGCAGAAGAAGCCAACCGCCTGAAATCGGCTTTTCTCGCCAACATGAGCCACGAGATACGTACTCCGCTAAACGCCATCGTCGGATTCTCCTCCATACTTTCCGATTATATACAAGACGAAGATACAAAGGAATACATACATATCATCGAAGAAAACACCCAACTGCTGCTGCAACTGATTAATGATATTCTCGACCTGTCACGCATCGAAGCTGGCATTCTCGAATTCACAGAAGGAGATATGGATGTAAACAAGACGCTTGATGAAATGCAGACGATGGCAAAACTGAAACTTCCGTCCGAAGTCAGTATACGTCTCCTGCCCGGTGCGGATTACTGTATTATTCACACAGTCCCCAAACGGGTAAGACAAGTACTGAACAACTATCTGTCAAACGCCCTCAAGCATACGGAAGAAGGTTTCATCGACATTGGTTATCACCTGCCGCAAGAAGACAGGATTCGCTTCTTTGTCCGTGATACCGGTTGCGGCATTCCTCCTGAAAAGCAAAAGGATGTATTCGAACGCTTTGTCAAGCTAAACAGCTTTAAACAAGGCACGGGCCTCGGACTCTCCATCTGCACCATGATTGCCGAGAAAATGAACGGAAAAGTGGGCGTCAGCTCTATTCCGGGGAAAGGTTCCGAATTCTGGTTCGAAATACCCTATCAGCCTGCCGGAAGCCAACCTGCATAGAAAAGCCCGCCACTGACATGAACTCTGTCAACGACGGGCAACCTAAACCATCACCGATGCTATCCTGACTCACAATACCTATCGAAGCCTAAATCGCAGTTTTCCACTCTGCACCAGTTCTTCATGAGTGATACGATATCGGGACAGTTTTTTTCCTCCCAGTTCCATTTCACGGATATAAAGCGACTCTGCCGACGGGCGTTCCGTCTCTATCACCAGTTGGTCGCGTCCCCAATACTTAGGGTCGAGCTTTATGGTCACCTTATCAAATACCGGAGTAGACAGCGTATAAGCCGGTTCTCCGGGACAATCCGGATAAAAGCCCATCATATTGAAGATAGCCCAAGCGGACATCGTTCCGGTATCATCATTGCCGGGAATTCCGTCGGGGGCATTCTTGAAATACTTCTGCAAAAGGCGGTGCAGCTCTTTCTGCGTGCGCCACTCCTCACCCTTGAAATAAGAAAAAAGATGGGCGTATGCAATGTCCGGTTCGTTGGCAGGGTCGTACAGTCCTTCGTCGAACACACGCTGAAGCTTGTCTACGAACGGCTTCTTTCCACCCATGAGCCGGGCAAGCCCTTTCACATCGTGGGGAACATAGAAAGTATAGTTCCAGGCACAACCTTCGTGAAATCCGGGGTTCGGCTCAAAGTTCTCTCCCTGCCTCGGGTCGAAAGGAGCATAGAATTCACCGTTAGGCAGGATAGGACGGAAAGTACCGTACTCCTTACAGTAATAATGCTTGTAGCCCAGCGAACGTTCGTGGAACAGACGGGCATCCTCCTTCTTGCCAAGCGCAGCAGCTATGCGCGACAAGGCATTGTCGGCTATATAGTATTCCAGGGCATGTGAAACGGAATTGTCATACTGCTCCCGCAGGGGCACATATCCCAATGACACGTAGTCGTCATTGTCCGGACGGAGCAGGTTCTCCGCTCCCGGCAGGGTGGCTCCCTTGCGCATGGCCTCGTAGGCCAGTTCTATATCAAAGTCGCGCAGACCTTTCAGCCAGGTGTCGACGATGACGGGAATGGAAGGGTCGCCTTCCATGGTCAGCGTCTCACGTCCGTAGAGTTCCCATTTGGGAAGCCAGCCGTGTTCGCGGTACATGTCGAGCATGGAGCGCACCATCTGCAATTGCCGTTCGGGATATACCAGCGTAAGAAGCTGGTGCACATTGCGGTAAGTGTCCCACAAGGAAAAGACGGTATAACGGTCTCCTTTGGTGGTCAGAATTTTGTCACTCTCCATAGCAGGATATTCCCCGTTCACATCTTGCAGGATATTGGGATGTATCAGCGTATGATAGAGTGCCGTATAAAAGACGGTTTTCTGCTCTTCCGTACCTCCTTCCACAAGGATGCGCGAGAGGTCATCGTTCCAGCGGCGACGGGCTTCCTCCAGCACTTGGCTGAAATTCTTTCCCTGCTGCTCGGTATCCAGATTGAGCCTGGCATTCTCTATACTCACAAAAGAGACTCCCATCTGTACTTCCACTTGCTCGCCCTCTTCGGTATGGAATGTAAGGTAAGCGCCGATGTCATCTCCTGCCAGCTCTTTCCCGTAGCCGGTGTAAAGTTTGTAGCGTCCGTTATCGGGATCCCATTCAGCCTCCACACCGGTCATGGGGCGTTGCTTCTTCCAGTAGCCCGAAGCGGCAGGCTGCTTGTTGACACGCATCACAAAGTAGATGGGGAAAACGGCCTGCGGGTTGTAGCAGAAAGTACCCAGCAGCTTCATACCTTCAAACTCGCACTCACCCGTCCGGCGCAGAAAAGCTCCCGATTCATTAGTCAGGCCTTCGCCCAGGTTCAGCAGCACATGGCTTTGTCCTGCAGGAAAAGTGAAACGCGCCACACCCGTGCGGGGAGTTGCCGTCACTTCCGTCTTCACATTGTAGCGAGTCAGGAAGTTGCTGTAATATCCAGGAGATGCCTGCTCGTCCTTATAGCGGCTTCCATACTCCTTGTAATCCACGGACAGCTCTCCCGTAGTGGGCATCAGCAGCAAAGAGCCCAATTCCGGACAGCCCACACCGCTCAAATTGACATGCGAATATCCGGTGAAGAAACAATTGTGATACTCATAGGGAGTGGACCACCAGCGGGCATCTTTATCGTATTTGTTGTCCTCCGAGCCCATCACGTTGAAGGGCACTACGGACATCATTCCGTTGGGACAGACGGCTCCCGGATTCGTAGTGCCGAAGTTGGTGGTACCAATAAAAGGATTCACATAGTCCGTCGGCTGTTTCTCCGCAGCCATAGATGCCGTGAGCATTCCAAAGGAGATGATACAGAAAGTAATCAGTCGTTTCATAATATAGTAAGGATTTGTTCTTTATTAGTTAGTGAGCACGCTACCCATGCCGGTGTCATTGCATGCACTCTGCAAAGTTATTGCAAACGGTCTGCAGTGACACTGCAAACTACTTTGCAGTAGCACTGCAACAGTTTTGCAGTGACGCTGCATCAGCTTTGCAGTGGCGCTGCAACGGCTTTGCAGTAGCACTGCAAAAAGCATGCAGTATCTTTGCAGTGATATTACACTAAGTATAAAGCAGTTACGGCAGGCGCTTTTCAGCAATACCGAGCGCCTGCCAACTGCTTGGTACTTACAAAATACTTGTGCGCTTCGTGAACTCCAGAATCTCGCGGATATACCCAAAGGCAAGCCCCACTACCGTATCGGCTGCACCGTAGTATACAGCTACACGTTCTCCATCTTGCAACGCTGCGCAAGGGAACACCACGTTGGGAACATCACCTTGCAACTCATAAGGAGCAGCAGGCGCAAGCAGATACTCACGGGTGCGGTAGAGCAACTTGGCAGGATTGTCCTTATCCAGAATAGCTGCTCCCATGGAGTAACGGAAACCGTTACAAGTGGTTATCACGCCATGATAGAACATCAGCCAACCCTCGTCCGTGAGGAACGGTACCGAACCTGCCCCTATCTTGGTACACTGCCAGGCACTTTCGGGGAAAGGCGTAGGAGCCATCACATGGCGGTGTTCGCCCCAGAATTTCATGTCAGGGCTGAAGCTAATGTAGATGTCGCCAAAAGGAGTATGTCCGCTATCGCTGGGACGGCTCAAGAGCGCATATTTGCCATCGAACTTCTGAGGCAACAACACACCGTTGCGGTTGAAAGGCAAGAAAGCATTCTCGCACTGGAAGAACTCCTTGAAATCGAAAGTATAGCCGATGCCGATGGTGGGGCCGTAGTAGCCGTTGCACCACGTAATCCAGTAGCGGTCCTCAATCCATGTCACGCGCGGATCGTATTTATATTCGGACTCTATCATGTCCGTATTCCCGGCCTTGAACTTGATTGGCTCATGCTCTATTTCCCAGTGGATGCCGTCCTTGCTGAAACCGGCAAAGATATTCATCTGCACCGCCCGGTTGTCACAACGGAACACACCGGCATAACCATCCTTAAACGGAACCACCGCACTGTTGAAAATGCTGTTCGACGACGGAATATGGTAGCGGTCTATTACGGGATTCTCCGAATAACGCCACATTACATCCTTACAGCCTGCCGGCCGTTCTTCCCAAGGCATTGTGATTTTGTTGCTCATAATTGCTCTATATTATTAATTGGTTATTGTTGTTTCTTCTCATCGGCATACGTAAATGGTATGAAGTACGTAATGAGGAACGCCGGAATGGTGGCAAACAGCGTGAAGGTAAAGAACGCCTCGTACCCCAACCAGTCGCTGACAAAACCGCTGATTGTGCCCGGCAACATCACACCCAGATTCATGATGCCCGAAGCAAAGGCATAATGTGCCATCTGGTGCTTTCCCGGCGCCACCTGCTGCATCATGAACAAAGTCAGTCCCACAAAACCAAAACCATAACCGAAGTACTCGAGCACGATGGCACTACCTATCAGCAACCCGCTTTCCGGCTGGTACATGGCAAGCAGGGTATACGCCACAAAAGGCAGATTGAAGATGCAGCACAGAGAGAACAGCGTCCGCCGCAATCCCCGGTGCGAAATGTAATAGCCTGCCAACAGTGACCCCAGCACAAAGGCGGCCGCCCCATAAGTGCCGTAGTACAAACCTATCTGCTGCTCATTCAGTCCCAAGCCACCTGCCGAACGCTCCGCCTTCAAGAAAAGAGGGACAATCTTCATGACAAAACCCTCGGCAAGGCGATAAAGGATAATGAACGCTATATAGTACCAGATGTGCTTCTTCAAGAAGAAATCCTTGATTACCGCCACCAACTGCTCCCACGTCTCTCTTGCCGACTTGGCGCCGGATGCGGCAGCACCGCCCGATGGCAGCATGCGCATGTGGTAGAAGCCAAGCAGCAGCATCACCGCCGCCAATATCAGCATCACCGTCATCCATGCATGCCGGGTAGCCTCGTGGCGGACTGCCTCTGTGGCACCCTCCACCCCACCGAAACCTACCAGCAAGGCACCTGCCAGCCAGACCAACCCGCCGGACGCCACAATCTTCGCTATATTGTAGAAGGCTCCCTGCCAACCGATATACTTGGCCTGGTCCTGCTTGTTCAGTTCCGACATGTAGACACCATCCGTAGCCACATCGTGCGTGGCTCCGCTGAAAGCAATCACTGCCAGCAGCGCAATGCATATCGCAAAAAAGAACGGTAACTGCAACGCCAAAGCCACCAGAGCAAAACCTGCTCCGGTAACCATCTGCGTCAGTACCACGAAAAACTTCTTCGTCTTGAACATTTCAAGGAACGGACTCCAAAGGAACTTCAGCGTCCAGGGCATCATGATGAGCGACGTCCACAGAGCAATCTGCGCGTCACCGATACCCAGCCCCTTGAACATCAACACAGAAACCATGTTCAGCACCACAAACGGCAATCCCATGGCGAAATATACGGTGGGGACCCACGATATAGGATTATGATTTTTTCGGCTCATCCCTTCTGTATATTATCTGTGTCACTTCAACGGTTCACTGCCCATAGTCAGCTCCAGCGTACCGCCGTCCACTATATCCTGATGCGTGAAGAATGGAGTCTCCAACTTATTGCCGTTCAGCACAATGCTCCGCACATACTTGTTGTCGCGGCTGTTGTTGTGGGCTATCACCTTGAACGACTTGCCGTCTTTCAGATGAACGGTCGCCTCGTTGAACAGCGGGCGTCCGATGGAATATACCGGCTTGCCGGGGCATACCTGATAGAAGCCCATCGCATTCAGAATGTACCATGCAGACATCTGTCCGCAGTCTTCATTGCCCGAAAGTCCGTCGGGGTTGTTGAAGTAAAGCGTATGCAGCACCTCATCCACAATCTCCTGCGTACGCCAGGGCTGGCCTACGTAGTTGTAGAGATGGGCAATGTGATGGCTTGGCTCATTGCCGTGGGCATACTGGCCTATCAGACCGGAAATATCCACCGAGGTCGATTCACCTTCCAGCTTGGAATCGGCCGTGAACAGAGAATCCAACTTGCCGATGAAGGCGTCGCGTCCTCCCATCAGTTCCACCAGTCCGTCCACATCGTGGGGAACGAACCAAGTCCACTGCCATGCCGTACCTTCGCAATAGTCATCGTTACGGTGATTGGAAGCGCGGGGGTTGAAAGGCGTACGCCAGTTGCCCTCACTGTCCAGTCCGCGCATGAAGCGGGTACTCGGATCGAAATAAACTTTATATCCCTCGGCAAAAGCCGCATACTTATCGCGGTTGGCTTCGTCGTCCAAAGCACCTGCCAGTACGGAGATACACCAGTCATCGTAAGCATATTCCAAAGCTTTAGCCACAGATTCATTGTCTTTATCGCAAGGCACGTAGCCAATCTTGTTCTTCCAGTACTTGGCCTGCGGCATCAGATGCGGCACAACCAAAGGATGGGTGATAATACCCGTCGTATCGTATTCTGCCGTACGGAGGCAAGCCTTGTAAGCCTCCTGCACGTCGAAGTTACGGTATCCCTTTACATAAGAATCCGCTATGAGGGAGGCTGCATGATAACCAATCATGGTACCCGTATAGTTTCCGGCCAGTTCCCACATAGGCAGGACGCCGCCCTCGCGGGACTTCTGGATGAGCGAACGGATGAAAGCCTCGTTCAGTTCAGGATCAATAATCGTCATCAGCGGATGATAGGCACGGAAAGTGTCCCATAAAGAGAAAATGGTGTAGATAGGCTCGTCCACCCTGCCTTGATGGGGCTTCAAGTCCATACCAAAGTAACGTCCGTCAGCATCGGTAAACAAGTTGGGCTGCATACCCGTGTGGTAAAGTGCCGTGTAGAACATGGTACGCTGGTCGTTGTCCTTCGTATCGATGTCAATCTTGGAAAGATAAGTGTTCCACTGCTGGCGGGCAGCACGGCGCACACCGTCAAAATCCCATCCGGAGATTTCGGCTTCCACATTCTTGCGGGCACCGTCCATATCCACGGCAGACACACCTACCTTTACCAATACCTCCTCATTGGGCTCCGTCTGGAATTGCAGTAAAGCTTTAGCTGTAGGCAGAAGCGGACCGCCTTCGTCCAATGCCATGGAGTCCGTGACCAGCGTATAGGTGAATGGTTTGGAGAACTTGGCATAGAAGTTGATATACTGGTCGAAAGCCCAATATACAGTCTTCTTGCGTCCACGGATTTCAGTATCGCTGATTACTTCCAGCTCCATCTGTTCATTCTTCTGGCGCTGGATACTGTAATCCAGGTCGAGGATAAAACCTGCATCTTCCGCTTTCGGGAAGGTATAGCGATGAATCGCCGCACGTTTGGTAGAGGTCAGTTCGGCTTTCACCCCGTAGCGGTCCAAAAATACGGAATAATATCCCGGTTCGGCTGTTTCATTCTCGTGGGAAAAGGCAGAGGCGTACGCCATCTGCTGGCTCTTCGAGCCCATGGAGTGGTAATCCTGCCGACCTACAGTGGGCATCAGCAGCACATCCCCGTAATCGGCACAACCCGTACCGCTGACGTGGGTATGTGAAAATCCGTTGATAGTAGTATCTGCATAGTAATATCCGGAGCAGGCATCCCACTCGTAGATACGCGTGTCGGGGCTGGGCTGAATCATCCCGTTGGGAACTACCGCTCCGGGATAGGTATGCCCATGTCCACCCGTACCGATGAACGGATTGACGTAAGACGCATAGTCCGGTGCCGTCTGGGTACAGCTGCAAACCGCCCCCAGCAGAAAAAGTCCGCCCAACAGTATGGAACTAGATTTCATGTTTTTCTTCATATTGTTTATTGTATAAGTAGGTGTATAGCTTCATAATAGAATCTTGTTATATGAGAATGCTTGAGGAGGGCCGCCCTATTACTTTGAGCAAAGCCCTCCTTTGTTTCATGTATGAAAAGGTTCAAGCATCCGTTTTCCGAAACCTCAGTTTACGGAAAACACGGCATCAGCGTACCTTCTTCATCGTATAGTTCTCACTCACGAAGTAAGGAACATCGGGGAAGATGTCGGTCTCAATCTCACCGCCTACATACTTATAGGGATTGATAGCCCATCTGTTGCCTAAGCCATAGATATGCATATCACCGTTAGGAGCAATAGCACCATCCATATAGTAATCATCATAGTTAGGATATGCTTTCCACTGGAAATTCTTGCTGTAAGTACCGAAATGCATCTTGTAGGTAGCAGGGTCTTCAGCATCGCCCTCATGAATGGTTTGCGGATAGATGAGCAGTGCACCGTTATAGTAATCGCAATGCATCGGATACTTACCGGTGATTTCGGGGAAAGTACCCCAGTTGTAAACCACATATCCGGTACCTTCTTCATCCTTCTCTATAATTACATTCTTCTCAAACTCCTGACTGCCTTTCCAATCCCACCAGCGAGGATTACCTTCTTCATCCACATAGGTAAAGAGGGAATTGCTGGAAGTTACCTTCCACTCGCCGACCAAATCTTCATAACCCAACATTTTGCCCTGATAAGCTTCACCGGTACGGCTCCAGTACTTGCCACTCCATTCCACTCCATCATCAAAGAGCACCTCACTTATTTCCGAAAGCAACACGTAATACTGATACATCAGTGGTTTGGGGTTGTAGAACATCTGAATACCATAACCTTCATCCTTCACTTTTTGGAATTTGCTTTTGTCAAATCCGCTCCAGCCTCCGTTCAGCTCATCATTAATCTTCCAGGGTAACGGAGCATACTTGGATTTGGGCAGGTTCTCAAAATGAGACTCTTCACGGCCAAAGGCTCCATTAGGATTCTGATTCTGGTAATAACCGTAGGTCATATAATCCACAATATCACCTACTTTCACACCTTCTACCTCGCCGTCGGGAGAGTCGAGAGAACCATATTCATACACACCAATCAACTTTTTGCCAAACACTTGGCGGCATTCGTAAACCAAGCGCGCGAAGTTGGCACGTGAACGTTTTTCGAAGCCGGGACTGGGATTGGAGTTATTATAACTGGTGTACTCATCATCAAAGTCAATGCCATCCAAACCATAAATATCCAAGTAGGCTTTCAGTTCCTTAGCAAAGTCTTTGGCAGCAGCTTCCGAAAGGTTGCCCATACCTGCCTCGTCATGGTTACCAAGAATAGTCATCACCACCTTAATGCCTTTAGCCTGCAAAGGACGGATGAACTTATCCGCATTTCTCAGCAAGAAAGAAACCTGGTCATTGCAGAAAACATGAACGCGACCAGTCTTGCTATCCACATTGATGTTAGCTGCAAAAATGCTGACAACATCAAAGAAAGGCTTTCCGTCGCTCTTCATAGTATATTCACCCATATTCAAGATGTTCTCGTCATTTACTTCCACAAAGCAATGTGTAAGTATATCACCCTTACTGATACTCTCAGGAATAGCAGCCAAAGGCTTTACCAAGTAAATATATTCCTGATTGTTTGTAGAAACTTCCACACCGTTATTGGCAGATGCAGAAACGGCAACAGCATAAGTCTGTCCGATTGTGCCTCCGGCATTGATATTCAGTTCCACAGAAGCCGACTTCTGTTCGCCCGCCTTGATAGTGGCAGTTCCACCGTTCGCCAAACTCAGCTTATCGGCGGGATACATTTTATAGCTTGTTCCATTCTTCTTATTGTAAGCCTCCAAAACGTCTTCGTCCACTTTGAAGGTCACAGTAACATCCTGCTCTGCAGCTTTGCTCAGTTCAAAATAGAGATGTCCGGTAGCAACCTTGTCGCCAAAAACAGAAATCGGAGTAAGTTCACGTGCACCGGCGGCAGACTTTACATAGCCATACACGCCATCCACAGTATCCAGCTTGTCACTGTTGCCGGTGTTGATGACAACATCATCTTCACAACCGGTAAAGCATATTCCTGCACATGCAAAGGCCATTGCCAGCAAGCCTGATTTTACATGATTCATATATTTCATAATCAATATCTTTTTATTTGAATTAAGGTATAACTAAATTATTTGGCGGGCAGTTCCACAGCAGTCCAAGTCAGTGACTCCACTGCAGTAGCATTGTTCTCATTTCCGCTATAATCGTGAATGGCAGTACCGGCACCCTCATCGAACTTCCAGTAAGAAACCAGTCCGTCAGCATCCGGCTCTACCTGGTAGAAGTGGTCCTTTGCATTGATTTCTGCTGATGTCAACACCTTGTTCCAGATACGCACCTCTGAGATATTACCTTCCAACCAACGGTCACGATTGTATGAATGGCCAATCCAGAATCCGTTACCTTCATCGGTCATGGTCTGGCCCCAGTTCACGACTCCGCAGTCCAAAGTAGTCTCCAGCATATTCTTACCATTGATGTAGATTATAACTGTTTTTGCATCCGCATCGTAGGTCACAGCGATATGTGTCCATTCGTTTGTCGGAATAACCAGACTCTCATCGGTCACATTGCCGCTACTTGTAGCCACCTGCAACTGGTTTTGAGGAATTCCGGCATCACCGATGCGGAGCAGGAACTTACCTTCGATACCCATAATGGAAGTCAGCATCTTGTCAAACTTGCTTACACGAATCAACGCTTCTGCCGTCAGCTTATTCATATTATTGGCTACATCTGGATTGGTCCAAGTTACGTAAACCAGATTCTTGGTAATATCAGGAACCGTATTAATCAATGCGGCACCCTTCAGCACGTAGTACATGGTACCGGAGCTCTTCAAGACTCCGATGCTTGCCTGGTCTACCGTAACCGGCAATACATATACCTTCTCACGGTCCAGCTCCGTCAAGTTCTTGAAGCTGACAGTGATGTCGTCTGAAATGACAGCACCGGCCAAAATGGTAGCCTGCGGAGTTTCTACCGTATAATAGTTTTCCGGCAGAGCCTCGGCTGTGTCATAATAGGTAGCGTTATAAGTAGCTACCAGTGAAGGGTCCGCCTTCAAGGCAATAGTTATATCCTGCGATTCAGGACGGGCCATTGAAATCCGGAATGAACCTTCCGTATCGGAAACAGTGTTTTTCAACAACACAGTACTGGTCATCGCCGAGCCGTTGATATACACCTGATTATCGAAATTCTCAACGTCATTATCATTACAAGCAGCAAATACACCTGCCAATAATGCCATCGATACTAAATATATACTTTTCAGTTTCATGATATTCTTTTATTTTTTAGGAGCAGGATTCATAATATTGATAGCTTCTCTCACGTATTGATAGGTATTGGTAGCATTGTAATAATCATTCTGCATGTTCTCAATAGCCAGACCAGCTTTTGTAAACTCTGCAGACGGTTCTGTCACCCAATAAGCAGCTTCCGACAGAGCTCTCAAAGCATTGTAATATCCGGTAGTCTTATCTGTTGTATCCAGAGAGACGGTAGATGCCGATACAATGAAGCGGTCAGCCGGAACACCGTCTGCCATCAAGGCCTGAAGCGCTTCTATCCCCAGTTGGGCAACATCCGTGGCATCATTTGTAATCAAGATGATATGGTCACAAGAAGAGAGCACAGACTGGCCTATCAGGTTGGCAGGATACCCCTGGAACACCAGTTGCTTACCTGAATTGGCACTCTTCCAGTTGGATATCACACCGAAGAAAGTATCCTGATTTGCCTTTGCTTCAGCCTTGTCGGCTTCGGACATGTAGATAGGATTGCTACCACGATACTCGGCTACAATACCGTCGAAAGGTGCTTCAAGAGCTATCAGTCTGTTCAGCTCAGCCGACAGATAAGCCGAGAATGCAGATGTTTCTGTTCCTTCTTTCACCTTGTCGGTATGTTCCTTCAAGATATTGTCATAGCTGATGGAATAGAATACTTTCGTTCCCTTCTCATGTACATTTGCAATATCTTCCAATTCGAATTCCGCCAAATCGGGAGTAGTTGCGATAATTACGTCCAGGCTGTCGGGAACATCCGACATGTGCTGCCCGCGGCTGAAAGGAACTTTCTCACTATTATCAAACCAGCCGTATACAATCTTATGGTCAGAATTCTTGTATTCCTGCAAGTTCTTCAGATACTTGGCATACAGTTCGGGAGACTGTTCGTCGATTCCGGGTTCTTTCAGTTTAATACTCTCTGAATCCGTCCAGTCGGAGCAGGCAGACAATGCCAATACGGAAAAAGCTGCCAGCGCGATTCCTTTGAATGATTTCTTATATAATTTCATAATTATTCAGCATTTATTGTTATTATTTGCGTGCCCACCATACGTCAGTAGCCATGTTGTCCGGTCCACCCAGATAGCTGTTTACTGCCTCTTGCACGTTTTCAGTATTACTTGTATATTCTTCAGAAGGATAAGGCATACGGCGTGCACCTTTCTCGCTATCAACAATTCCACCACTCAAGTTACCTTCACTGGTTGCAGGCAACAGTTTGGGATAGCCTGTACGGCGATAGTCAGCCCAAGCTTCGTTACCTAACGGCCAATTCGCAATCCACTTCTGGGTAATGATACGTTCCTGTTTTTCTTCCTTGGATGCCCCTTCATTCCACTTGACAGTAATGGCTGAAAGGTTCTTTTCATAAGTATTAAGACCGGCGGGATCTTTGTAAAGAGCAGGTACACTGCTTTCATCAGCCAGATAGCTGTCTACACCGGTAGCTCCCCACTGTTCGAAAGAGAGACGGACACCTTGTTCATAAAAATCAGCAGCGGTTCCTTTCATGTTGAAACCATAGATTGCAGTGGCTTCAGCACGCAAGAAGGCAACTTCTGCCGCATTCATCCAAAGCACGGGATCAGAAGAGGAAATCTTCACACGCGAATAATTGATGAAATACTCTTTCATCTTACTGAGGTTGATACCGCGACGTAATCCTACATAAGTCTCTCCAGGCCATTTTGATTCCTCAAAATAGCTGGCACGACGATTGTCGTTGTAACCGTTCATGTAGCAGATGATGTCGGCAGCAGGATGGGTATCACCACCTGAAGCTTCTTCATTGTAACGTACTGCCACAAACAACGGATTGCTAATTGTACCGAAATACTTCCATGTAGCATTGTCTGCATTTGTTTCAATCAGACCCAACTCGTGATTCACTGCACTTTCAGCCATTTCTTTAGCCTTAGCAGGGCTTACATTGGCAATACGGATAGCCAAACGCAGTTTCAATGAATTGGCAAACTTCACCCACTTCTGTACATTACCACTGTACACGAAATCTGCAGAAGCAACCAACGCCGCATTTCTGTTTTCAGTCAGCACCTCGATGGATTCGTCCAGTTCCTTGAAGAATGCGTTATATACTTCTTCCTGCGTATCATAAGGAATGGTAATCTTGCCATCCTGACCGATTTTAGAATAAGGAATAGGACCATACGCATCAGTCACGCGACTCATGGCAGCAACCTTTATGATTTGAGCAATGGCATAAGGAACCGGATTATTGGTATTCTCCGATACTTGTTTCACTGTGCTCAAGTTACCGTAAAGTGTTGAAATGATACGGTCACTTATCAAGAACACACGCGTCCAGTCATTTGTAGCATTAAAATTGGATATTGTATTGGACCAGCCGGCATTTGAATCGGCAAAATAACCTCCCAACGGTCCACCCAACAAACAATCAGTAAACTGTGCCGTATTGACATCTGATGAGATAACCGTACTTGCCAAGTTACTCATGGCAGAACCCAGTGCATAATCATCCGGAGTCAAATCACCCGGTTGATAAGGATTGGAGTTGATATCCATATAATTGCCGGTACAGGACATAAAGCCCATAACCAACGGAGCAACAATCAATTTATTTATAATATTTTTCTTTTTCATATCGTTTGGTATTAAAATTTAAAGCTCAAGCTAAAGCCGATGTTACGCAAAGCCGGCATCATGAAATAGTCTATTCCCTGATAAAAGTTATCGGTAGAAGCTACACTTTCGGGATCGAAAGGAGCCTTGCTGTAAATCATCCACAAGTTGCGGCCTACCAACGAAACCTTGATATCGCACACATCATTCAACAACTTTCTGGGGATGGTGTAACCCAAAGATACTTCCTGCAGACGAACATTGGTAGCAGAATAAGTGTAGTATTGGGGAACAGACGTGCCGCTACCTACTACACCGTACCATGTTTCGGGGTTTACCTTATCTCTACCATTCACCAACACGTAACCTAAATCACGTGCATCGGCAGAAGCCTCGGACACACCGTAATAGTCCAACATAGCTTGTGTACGTGAGTAAACCACACCACCCAAACGGGCTGAAATCAAGAAACCTGCTGTGAAATTCTTCCAAATGAAGTTATTACGCCAAGCCAAATTACCTTTAGGAAGTACGCTTCCCAACTTGATGTATTTATCCGGGTCCGTTATGGCTTCCGTAGCAACCGTTCCATTTTGGTCCACAAAAATCTGTCCATTGGCATCACGTTTCATATCTCGCAGTGAGTAAAGGTCACCCATGCTCCCACCTTCTTTCAGCAAGAAGCGGGCATCACCTAAGCCACCCATATTCAACGTGCTCAAAGAGAACAGCTCACCGGTAACGGGATTGATGGCATTGTCTGCCAAAGTCAGGATTTTATTCTTGTTACTGGAGAAGGTTATACCGGTATCCCATGTAAAATCTTTCCAGGTATTCTTGTAATTCAGCGACAACTCAATACCGGAGTTACGTACGGCACCAGTCTGGATATACATAGCCGACCAACCGCTGACAGGCAACTGCGGGTTGAATGTCTGGTTCATAGTCTTGGCATTGTAATATGTCACGTCCAATTCAAAGTTCTTGAGGAAACGCATGTTCAAACCGATTTCCCAAGAATTGGTACGTTCAGGTTTCAAATTGTACAACGGATATTGGGTCGTGATACTCCACTGGCCGGAACTTGAATTCCATTCATAGTGAGGATTAGCCAAATATCTGGAGAAAGCACTACCAACAGATGCCCATGAACCACGAACCTTTATAAAAGAAAGATAATCTTTGTTCAAGTTAGGCATTAGCTCAGACAGTACAACAGAACCACCGACTGAAGGATAGAAGAATGATTTGCTGTTGGAGTTGGGACCTGCCAGCTGTGAAGGCCAGTCGTTACGTCCGGTCAGCGTCAAGAAGTAAGTGTTCTTGTAACCAAGCTCAGCCGAAGCGAAGAGAGACTGGGTCTGTTCACGCCATCCTTCCTGCAAACGCTGTGTCTTGCTGGCACTCAGGTTCTGGATGGCAAAGTAGTTGGTCAAACCTACCGGTTCGCCGCTGAAGGCATCGCCACCATCAGCAATCGGACCACGTGTTTTCATTGCATCCGAACGTATATCGGAGAATGAACCACCAACGTTGGCCTGGAGTGACCAATCTTCACCGAAATATTTGTTGATACTCACCAGGAAGTCTGCATACAACTGTTTGTCCTGCATCTTGGTAATACCATAAAGACCTCGTGAAGAGCTCTCGGTGAGCTGTGTATTGGTAGAAGCATAGAACTTTTCTGTATAATCATTGTTGGAGTTATCCAAACGTACACGTCCTGAAACAGTCAGCCAGTCCAGAATCTTATAGCTCAAACCGGCATTCAGCATATAGCGGTCCTTCTTGTTCTGGCGCAGATTGCGGTAGTTAATCCAATAAGGATTCTGCATTACCATACCTTCGTCACCTACCGGCCAGTATTGCGTATAAATCTTACGGGCAGCGTCATAGCGCTCATACATGCTGATATCAGACCAGTCGTTGCTGCGCGGGAACAAATAAGCACCCACCAACGGGTTGTTGTAAGTACCCTGGTTCGTCATGTTCTGGTCATTCTGCAGAATATAGCTTGCACCGAAGTCCAGAGTCATCTTGTCGTCCAGGAAAGTAGTGGTGTTACGTACCGTGAAGTTGTAACGGTTGTATTTGTTGTTGGGAACAATCCCCTTGGAGTTTACTGCAGCAGCCGATGCATACGTCTGATTTTTCTCTGTACCGGTTGACAAAGAAATACTTTCCGTACCTATAATACCCGTCTGGAAATAATCATCTTTCGGGCTGTAATTGTAATTATTGGCAGCAGACAAAGGTGCTCCCCAGCTCATGGCTCCTGAAGTACTCATCACACCACCGGTTCCCGTACCGTAACGGTTTTGGAAGCTCGGCATCACAAACGGATTGGTGAATTCGGTATTGCTGCTGACAGTAAGGCTCACCTTACCTTCTTTACCTTTCTTTGTAGTAATGACAATGGCACCGTTGGCAGCTTCCGAACCATACAAGGCGGCAGCGGCAGCACCGGTCAAGACTGACATAGACTCGATGTCTTCCGGGTTGATGTCGGCAATCGGTTCTGAAGAACCCTGAGAGTCGAACTCCTTACCTCCGGCAGTACCACGTCCGGAGAAAATAGGCACACCGTCAATAACATAAAGTGCATTGGAAGACTGCATGATGGATTTCGTACCACGCATCACTACCTTTGATACGCCACCCACACCGGATGAAGAAGCATTGATATTCACACCCGCTACCTTGCCACTCAATGAATTTACAAAGTTGGCGTCTTTATTGGAAGTAATGGCATCCGTATTCACCTGCTGTACATTGTAGGACAATGCCTTTTCCGATCGCTTGATACCGAGGGCAGTGACCACCACTTCTTCAATCATCTGCGTGTCATTCTGCATCAGTACATTAATGGAAGCTGAACCGGTCGCCGAAATTTCCTGCGACTTATAACCGATATAAGAGAATACAAGTACCGGATTCGCTTCTGTAGTGGTCAACGTAAAGTTACCGTCCAGGTCTGTAATACAACCATTGCTGGTACCTTTTACCAATACGTTCACACCAATCAGAGGCCCCATATCATCTGATACGACTCCGGTAATAGTCCGCTCTTTCCCCTGTTGCTTACCTTCTTGTGAAGTAGCGGTCTTTTCTGAAAGATAAACGATGTTGTCCTCCACTTTATACGAAATGTTCTTCCCCTTGAGAATAACATTCAAAGCATCTTCAATGGATACATTGTTCACTTTAACGTTTTCTACTGACAGCGCAGCCAGCTTGTCGTCATAAAAAAATTGATACTTGGATTGAGACTTGATTTGTTCAATGACTGTCCCCAATGTACCGCGAGACACATTCAGGTTTAACTGGGCAAAGCCCCACTGGATAGAAACTGCCATGAACAACAAAACTAATAAAGCCCGCATGAACGTCGAACTCCGAAAAGCATAATTGTCTTTCATAAACACAATTTATAGGTTATACAATAAATTACTTCGAGAGATTCATTCTCTCGCATTCCTATATAAAACAACAGACAATGAAAATACACTTACTGAAAAAGTATCTTTTTTATCATTAATCCTAAAAAAAAGAGTTACCCCGAAAACAAGTTGATATATCATTTTGCTCAATATTACTAACGAAGTAAATAATTATTTCCACCTGATTCAAGAAAAACACCTATAATACAGATAGTAAATAACAAAATGATATATCAACTTATTTTCGAGGCAACCCTTTTCTTACTATATTATTACTATTCTTTACTTCTTCAGTTCATTCGAGAAAGAATAAGGATAATCTTCCGGCTGCGTACCTCTCTTCATATTAGGCTGGCTGCCCATATCAAACCTCAAGGTACCGCCATTCAGCAAATCGCCATGCGTCAGATAATTCCTGGAATAATCCACGCCGTTCACCTTGAGAGACTCGATATACATGTTCTCCGGTGAGTTATCCGGAGCGTCAATTGTCAGGGACTTACCGTTCTCGAAATGGAGGGTAGCCTTACGGAACAGAGGGGCGCCCAATACATACTCGTCCGTACCAGGGCAAACCGGATAGAAACCAAGTGCAGAGAAGACATACCACGCGGAAGTCTGACCGTTGTCCTCGTCACCGCAATAACCGTCGGGACCGGCAGTATACATGCGGTTCATTACCTGACGAAGCCAATATTGGGCCTTCCAAGGTTCCCCGGCGTAGTTATAAAGGTAAATCATGTGCTGGATGGGCTGGTTGCCATGGGCATAGTTACCCATATTCATCACTGTCATCTCACGGATTTCATGGATTACCTGGCCGTAGTAGCTGTCATCGAACAAGGGCGGGACAATAAATACAGAGTCAAGCATCTCTACGAAAGACTCTTTTCCACCCATCAGGTCTATCAGACCTTGAGGGTCGTGGAATACAGACCAGGAATAGTGCCAGCTGTTACCTTCAGTAAAGGCGTCACCCCACTTCAAAGGAGAGAAAGGAGACTGGAACTGGCCGTCTTGATTACGACCACGCATCAGCTTGCTTTCCTTATCAAATACATTCCTATAGTTCATGGCACGTTCCGCAAAGAGTTTCTGCTCCTTCTTCGGACGGTTCAGTTCTTTTGCCATGCGGTAGATGCACCAGTCATTATAAGCATACTCCAAAGTACGGGCAGTGTTCTCGTTGATTTTCACATCGTAGGGAACATAACCAAGCTTGTTGTAATACTCATAGCCGAGGCGACCCGTAGAAGAGACCTCGGGATGGACATTCTTTGTACCGTTGATGAGACCTTCGTACAACGTCTGCACATCCTCCACCTTCACACCTTTCAGATAGGCATCTGCCAGTACGGAAGCAGAGTTGTTGCCAATCATACAGCCACGGTGACCCGGACTTGCCCATTCGGGGAAGAAACCGCTTTCCTTATAGGTGTTGACAAGACCTTCCTGAATCTGCCTGTTCACCGACGGATACATCAGGTTGAGGAATGGGAAAAGACAGCGGAAAGTGTCCCAGAAACCGGTATCCGTATACATATAGCCGGGCAACACTTGCCCATTGTAGGGACTGTAATGAATCGGATTTCCCGCCTCATCCAGTTCATAGAATGCACGCGGGAACAACAAGGAACGATACAAACATGAGTAGAAAGTACGGTACTGGTCAAGGGTTCCGCCTTCCACATCAATACGGCCCAGCACCTTGTTCCAGGCATCCTGACCTTTCTGAACCAGTGTTTCCAAATTGTCATTGCCAAGCTCCTTCAAGTTACGGTCAGCCTGCTCAAAACCGATGAAAGAAGAGGCTACACGGGCATGTACCACTTCACCCTTACGGGTTTTGAAACCGATAACAGCACCGGCATGTCCGGCTTCCTGCTCAACCTTATTCTCGGTCAAGACGCCATCGGCTACAGACGCCTTATAAGTAAAAGGCTTGTCGAACTCTATCACGAAATAGTTCTTGAAGTTCTCGGGAACACCGCCGCTGTTACGGGTAGTATAACCGATAATACGATTCTGTTCCGGAAGTATCTTCACATAAGAGCCCTTGTCAAAGGCATCGACAACAATGTATGAATGATCATTTTCAGGGAAAGTGAAACGGAACAATACGGCACGGTCGGTAGGGGTGAACTCGGTAACCACATCGTGTTCGGCAAGATATACCTTATAATAATGAGGAAGTGCTACTTCACCCTTGTGGGAGAACCAGCTTGCACGCTTCTCTTCATCAAACTCGGGTTTGCCAACCACCGGCATAATGGAGAACTGCCCGTAGTCGTTAATCCAGGGACTGGGCTGGTGTGTCTGCTTGAAACCACGGATCTTGTTCGCGGTATAGACGTATTGCCAGCCGTCACCCATCTTACCTGTCTGAGGAGTCCAGAAGTTCATACCCCAGGGACGTGCGATCGCAGGATAGGTATTACCGGTGGAAAGCTCGAAAGTAGACTGCGTGCCGACAAGAGGACTGACATACCGGGTAAAGTCTTTGGCATGCAGCCATAAAGCACTGCTCACAAAAAAAAACAATAGGATTAATTTTCGCATAATATTAGAAAGTTGTTAGTATTAAATAAATTCTTCTCGTCATATCTCGAATTTGTGCGGCCTTCCTACTTCATTGAGGAGAGGAAAACACTGTTCCCCACAATTTTATACTCCAATGGAATGGCATTCTTTATCAGATTCAGCACAGCCCCTACACTCTCTTTTTTCTTCAGTGTACCCGAGTAAGTCTTGCTTACATCCATGTTCGGTGCCAGAATTACCCTCACCCCATACGAATTCTCCAATGTACGCGCAATGGTGTATAGGTCAGCCTTCTCAAAGACAAACTCATTATTGTGCCAGTTTTCGATTCCCGTATCCACCTGCTTCACCACCAGACGCCTAGTCATTCCGTTCAGCTCGGCTTTCTGTCCGGGGGCAAGGATAATCATACCCTCGCCATGATTACCTTTCACCTCTACTTCGCCTTTCAAAAGGGTAGCTACTGCAGACATCTTAGCCTTGTCAGACTTGAGGTTGAAAACAGTTCCCAATACTCTGACCTGCATGACCTCACTCTGTACGACAAACGGTTTTTCCGGATTCCTCATCACCTCAAAATATCCTTCTCCTTCCAGATAAACCTTTCTTCCCTTCCCTGCAAACTCATGTGGATATTTCAGGGTAGTGTTTTTATTCAGCCAGACTTTGGTTCCATCCGGCAGTTTCAGTTCCTTAATCTTATCATGAGTGGTGACAGCCAGTAATGTTTCCGGCTGGCTATAAGTCTGATAAAAAAGATAGCCGAAAGTACCCAAAAGGAAGAAGCCCACAAATACGGCCGCATACCGTATCCACCCAACCATCCTCCGTACCTTGTATTGTTTCGTCTTCTCTTGTTCCAGCCTTTTAAACAATCGCTTTTCGGCCTTTTCTATGTCTTGTGTATTCGAAGTATCCCCCAGTCTCCCCAAGTGGTAAATCTCCTCCAGCCTGAACAATTCGCGTGCATTCTCACCCGACTCTTCCAGCCAGGCGTTCACCTCACGAAGTTCATCTTCCGTACATTCACCCATAAGGAACTTGGCCAATATCTCCTCATTCAACTTATTCATTCTTTCCTTCATTATGATAATAAAACAACGCTGCTCGCAAAAACACTTACTTTCCCGATGAAAAACAGAGCCAACATCAGGTTCAGATACCCCAGTTTATCACGCAGCAACTTCAAAGCTTTGTACATGTGGGCCTCCACCGTACGCAATGACACTCCCATTGTATCAGCTATCTCCTTATTCTTCATATCATGCAGATAGCTGAGTTTGAATACCATCCGGCACTTGTCCGGCAATTCATTGATGGCATCGGACAGCTTCCTCCTGAGTTCGGCATCCTCTATCCGTTTCACCACATCATTGCTGTCAGGTTGATAGAACTCAACCCTCTTTTTATGGATTTCGAGCATGACAGCCTCATAGCCACTCACAATGTCCCGATGCTTCAGAACGTTCAAGGCACGGGTATACACCGCCCTATACAGAAAAGCCTGAATCTGCTCTCCCACCTTCATGGTATCTTTCCGCTTCCACAGCTCCACGAAAACATCCTGTACCACATCTTCCGCATCTTCTTCCCCCACAATGCGTGTGGCATAGAACAGCAGGTTGGTATAATACCTGCGGAAAAGGGATTTATATGTCAAGTCGAAATGTTCATTCATATGTTAGCCGGTTATCGGGGACTGTACCATGCCTGACCTGGCTTATCCCCCATTTCAAATTCGAAAACACTTCCATCCATTATCTGTTCATGCGTAATATAACTTTTGTCATAGTTCTTACCGTTGAGTTTGACAGATTGAATGTAGCAATTTTCCTTGCTCACCGCCGGCGCCAGTACCGTAAAGGTCTTTCCACCGGGCAGGTGCATCTTCATTTCCGGATATAGGGGGGTACCGATTTCATATTTTCCACCAACCGGGTCTACCGGATAAAAGCCCATCGCACTGAACACATACCAGGCGGACATCTGTCCGCAATCCTCGTTGCCGCACAAACCGGCAGGAGTGTTCAGGTAGAGTTCACGCATCACCCGGGCTGCATATTTCTGGGTTTTCCAAGGTTGATCCACAGCATTGAACAGATAGATGACGTGATGGCTAGGCTCATTTCCATGCGCATACTGGCCAATCATCCCGGTGCTGAAAATAGGCAACTCATCATCTGCAGAAGGATTGTAAGTAAACATACTGTCCAGCTTCTGGGCAAACCGTTCCTTACCTCCGGTCAAAACTATCAAACCGTCAATATCCTGCTGCACAGACCAGAAGTATTGCCAGCCGTTGCTCTCGCAGATGTGCGGAGTATAGTCGTCCGGCGAGAAGTTCCGGATAAACTCTCCCTTGTCATCACGGGGCTGCATGAAAGAACTTACCGGATTGTAGACATTCCGGTAATTACGGGAACGCTTATAAAACTCGTCCGCAACCTCCTTATCGCCCAGCTTCTCTGCCATACGGGCTATACAATAGTCATCATATGCATATTCCAGTGTTTTAGAAAGTGACCAGTTTTCCGAATTATACTGATCTGTCACATTATAAGGAACATAGCCATATTTCTTATATAACCCAATGCCACGATAGGAATCGATATTGGCAGTAGCTACACAAGCCTCCAAGGCCTTTTTCGCATCGAAGTCCCCAATACCTTTCAGATAGGCATCTACAATAACCGGCACAGAGTGGTAACCTATCATCATATCTGTCTCGCCCCCCTGAAAATTCCATACGGGAAGGCGGCCGTTCTGTTCGAAGAAGGCGAGGAAGGACTTCACCATATCATTCACCCGTTCCGGCTCAATAAAAGTATAGAGAGGATGAGCCGCACGGTAAGTGTCCCACAAGGAGAAAGTACTGTAATTTGTCCAGCCCTCTACCCGGTGCACTTGCTTGTCGGGACCGTAATAGGCGCCGTCCACATCACTGTAAATGGTAGGAGCAATCATCGAATGATATAAAGCTGTATAGAACTTGACTTTCTCATCGCGGTCATCGCATTTTATTTCTATCCGGGACAATTGTTCGTTCCAATCATCCTGCACAGCAGCCAGGTATTTGTCGAAATCATCATCAGGTACTTCTGCTGCTAGATTACGTGCCGCCCCTTCCATACTTACACCGGAGATGGCAGTACTGACAAGAATCTGTTCTCCTTCCTTAGTCTGAAAGTCGAATCGTGCAATGACAGATGTTCCTATCCGCTTGCCTTCTTTCTCTATGGCAGCTGTATCGAGCTGCATCGCAGCAAACGGTTTGGAGAAACGTGTACGGAAGTAGAGGCGCTGGTCGCGTGCCCAACCGTCAGAGTAACGGTAACCTTGCACCGTTACCGAATCGACGGCTTCTATGTGAGAATCATTGGTAAAATCCCAATTCATGGCTTTCCGCAAATTCAGGAAAACGGCAGCATCGGCTTTTGGGAAAGTATACCGCTGAATGCCACAACGCTCGGTGGCCGTCAACTCTACATTTATATTATAATCTTTCAGACGCACCTGATAATATCCAGCGCTTGCCGACTCTTCCGAATGAGAGAACAAAGAGTGAATGCCGAGCGGAGCTTCCGCCTCCTTATAAGGCAATGTCACCGGCATAAAAGAGATGTCATACAAGTCACCAGCGCCGGTTCCGGAGAGATGGGTATGGCTGAAGCCTGCAATGGTACTGTCCGGATAAAAATATCCGGAAATACGGTCCCAGCCCGGCAGTCCGTTGTCAGGACTGAGCTGCACCATGCCAAACGGCGCCTGGGCACCCGGATAGGTGTTTCCAGTAAAATCTGTACCGATAAAGGGATTCACAAACTCTGTATAAGACACACTCTTCACATCCGACACCTGCGAGGTGCATGCCAGAAAGGATGAAAAGACCACAAACAAACAACAAGATTTTATCAAATTCATAACATTATAGGGTTAACGTGTATAGTATAACAACCTAACCGGATAAAACACTTACACATCTTGTCACTTTTCTACAGAATTCATGCAAACAAAAGTAATACAAAATTCCGATTAATCCTCTTTTTTATTTTGTAAAAATATACTTTACACTATCTTTGTCACAAAAAGTCACAATGAATTACACGACCTATCTTTTCGACTTTGATTATACGCTTGCTGATTCTTCCCGCGGAATCGTCACTTGTTTCCGCAACGTACTGACCCGTCACGGATATACAGAGGTGACGGATGACGACATCAAACGTACTATCGGCAAGACTCTGGAAGACTCTTTTTCCATCCTCACCGGCGTGACAGATGCCGGACAACTGGCAGGATTCAAGGCAGAATACCGAAAAGAGGCCGATACGCATATGACTGTCAACACGGTGCTTTTCCTGGAAACCAAGTCCGTACTGACTGCACTGAAGGACTCCGGCGCCCGCATCGGAATCATCTCGACCAAATACCGATTCCGCATCAAGGAACTCCTCGACCAGCATTTTCCTGAAGATTTTATGGACATCATCGTGGGTGGTGAAGACGTGAAAGCCGCCAAGCCATCTCCCGAAGGGCTACTCCTTGCCATTAAGCGGCTACATGTCAGCAAAGCCGAGACCCTCTATATAGGCGACAGCACGGTAGATGCGGAAACAGCCCAAGCGGCCGGAGTAGACTTTGCTGGAGTCACCCACGGAGTAACCACTGCCAAAGAATTGGAGAAGTACCCACACCGGAAAATAATGAACACCTTGGAAGAACTGCTGGCAGTTCAGGAGGAGTATCCTTCCATATTCAAGATTGAAAATCCCATCCGGCCGGAAAACGCGCATGCCACTTCTCCCCGGAAACAGAAAAGGATAAGCGTCTGGCAAATCCTCCTTCTAGTGACACTCTTCTGGCTGGCTATTGAAGAGCTGGACATGACCGACGACAGCAACTTCTTCCCGGTTGTTTTCATACTGACATTGTGGGGTATCCTCCAAAAAAGAAGGATACTACCCAACAAAGCAAAAACTTTCATCGACTCATGGTGGCACCCCTGCGCAGTACGCTTACGCGCATTTCACATCAAGCTGATACAAGGGAGAAAAACTCCTCCCGCTGGCAACGAAACCTGCACCTGCCTGAATTGTGGCACCACCTATACCGGCAACTACTGTAACCGTTGCGGACAAAGCCGTAACACTCCACGCTATCGGTTGAGCAACGCGCTTAAAAACATTGCCGGAGGCTTCTTCAATATAGATAATGGCTTTGGACGTACCCTTCTGGAACTCCTCTACCGTCCGGGATACATGATTAGAGACTTCATCGGCGGTAAGCGTGTAGAGTATTTTCGCCCGTTCCAGACACTCTTCATTCTTGCAGCCCTTTATATCATGGCTGTACAACTGGTAGACCCGGAAGCTCTGAGCAAAAAAGAAAAGACGGAAAAGACAGAGCAGACAGACAAAGAAGAAATCATTGCCGCTAAAGAGAAGCTTACCAAAAAGATGGAGAAAACCTATAGCAAAGAGGAAAAGCGAGCCCTCGCCATCACTATAAAAAGCCTGGAGAAAAGCTTGAACAAACTGGAAGAGAAGAACGACTCCACTTCTGCCACACAGGTATCCGAACAGAACAGCGATGATGGCGACCTCATCGATGAATTTGTAAACGACACCTCGGAAGTGGGAGACAGACTGGAAAAAGTCTTCCAGAACTCTCCTTTCCTAATGAAAGTATGGAATCTGATGAAGAGCTGGGGACACGGAAACAAGGCATTCCGCATCATTGCCACACTGCCTTTGTTTGCACTTGCCACCCAACTTGCCTTCCGACGCCGGAAATATAAGTTAAACTACAATACCACGGAGCATGTGTTCATACAAGCCTACATAGCTTGCCAGATACTCCTGCTGAGCATCATCGTGCTGCCTTTCAACGGGTACGCAAAGGTAGACGATTTGTATGAGCTGCCTTTATGGCTTATTTTCGTCCTATTCTGTTGGGATTACAAACAATTGTACCGCTGCACCTGGTGGAGAAGCTTTTGGCGCACTATCCTCATGCTGACTTACAGTCTTGTGCTACTCGTCATATTCGCGTGTCTTGTAATGGCGCTGATGCTGGCCGGTATCTATGTTCTGAAATTCATTTTGTAACAGAAACCATCCCTACACGGACTGTTTCTCCTTGATGAAACAGTTTTTCTCCAATAATCTAAAAGTACAATCTGCATTAAAAGAACAAAAAAGCAAAAGAACATTTGTCTATTTAGAATAAAAAGAGTACTTTTGTGCCCGATTATTCCGCACCGGGTTCGACCAAGTGCTTTCTAAGTGATTAGAGACCACCCGACGGAGCTAACTTATACATTATATATAAGAAATGTACGCAATTGTAGAAATCAACGGTCAGCAATTCAAAGCAGAAGCTGGCAAAAAGCTGTTTGTACACCACATCCAGAATGCAGAAAACGGTGCAACAGTAGAGTTTGACAAGGTTCTTTTGGTAGACAAAGACGGCAACATCACCGTAGGTGCTCCCACAGTAGAGGGTGCAAAGGTTGTTTGCCAGGTCGTATCAAACATGGTAAAAGGCGATAAAGTTCTTGTTTTCCACAAGAAAAGAAGAAAAGGTTATCGTAAGTTGAACGGTCACCGTCAACAATTCACAGAGTTAACAATTACAGAAGTAGTAGCTTAATCAATTAAAACAGTAAGAAGAAATGGCACATAAAAAAGGTGTCGGTAGTTCTAAGAACGGCCGCGAATCACAGAGCAAGAGATTAGGCGTTAAGATATTTGGTGGCGAAGCTTGCAAAGCAGGTAACATCATCGTTCGTCAAAGAGGTACTGAATTCCACCCGGGTAATAACATCGGTATGGGAAAAGACCACACTCTTTTCGCTTTAGTAGACGGAACTGTACAATTCAAAGTGGGCAAGGAAGACAGACGTTCAGTTTCTGTTATCCCTGCAGAAAATGCAGAAGCATAAGTTTCCGAACAAGAAATAAGGAAAAGGGATGCAATCCGAATAGGTTGCATCCCTTTCTTTTATGTCAAAAGCAACACTTTATTTGTTTTTTCCATATCTTTGCACTCACAAAACCGAATAACATAAAAACAAGTATAAGATATGCTTACCATCAAACAAATTACAGAAAACACCGACGCGGTTCTCCGCGGACTGGAAAAGAAGCACTTCAAGAATGCAAAAGAAACCATTGCACAAGTGCTGGACTTCAATGACAAAAGAAAAGCCAATCAAACCATCCTAGATAAAAACCTGGCAGAAGCCAACTCACTCTCCAAATCCATCGGACAACTGATGAAGGAGGGCAAGAAAGAAGAAGCAGAAGCCGCCAAAAGCCGCGTGGCCGAGCTGAAAGAAGTCAACAAGGACTTGCAAGCCAATATGGACCAGGCTGCCAACGATTTGCAGACTTTGCTTTATACCATCCCCAACGTTCCCTACGACAGCGTGCCTGAAGGCGTAGGTGCCGACGACAATGTAGTAGAGAAAATAGGTGGTATGGAAACCGAGCTGCCCAAAGACGCCCTGCCCCACTGGGAACTGGCCAAGAAATATGACTTGATAGACTTTGACCTGGGTGTCAAGATTACCGGTGCCGGCTTCCCCGTATACAAAGGCAAAGGCGCACAACTGCAACGCGCACTCATCAACTTCTTCCTGGACGAAGCACGCAAATCCGGCTATACGGAAATAATGCCGCCCACAGTGGTGAACGCCGCTTCCGGCTACGGCACGGGACAGCTGCCTGACAAGGAAGGGCAAATGTATCATTGCGAAGTGGACGACCTCTACTTGATTCCTACCGCCGAAGTCCCCGTAACCAACATCTACCGTGATGTGATTCTGGACGAAAAGCAGTTGCCCATCAAGAACTGTGCATACACACAATGTTTCCGCCGTGAAGCCGGTTCATACGGGAAAGACGTACGTGGCTTGAACCGCCTGCACGAATTCTCCAAAGTGGAACTGGTACGCATCGACAAACCGGAACACAGCAAACAATCCCACCAGGAGATGTTGGACCACGTGGAAGGTTTGCTTCAAAAGCTGGAACTCCCCTACCGCATCCTGCGCCTTTGCGGTGGCGATATGAGCTTCACGGCTGCCCTCTGTTTTGACTTTGAGGTGTATTCCGAAGCACAGAAACGCTGGCTGGAAGTAAGTTCCGTCTCTAATTTTGACACTTATCAAGCCAACCGTCTGAAATGCCGCTACCGTACGGCAGAAAAGAAAACAGAGCTTTGCCATACGCTGAACGGTTCCGCACTCGCTCTGCCACGCATTGTTGCCGCCTTGCTGGAAAACAACCAGACTCCAGAAGGAATCCGCATACCAAAGGCATTGGTTCCGTATACGGGATTTGAAATAATAGACTAAGGCCATAATAGTCACGTGCAGCAATACGCCTTTGACACTTTCTTTCGGGCACGAATTACATGAATTTCACAGTTGCGGTTAGCAAAAAACGTGAAATCCATGTAATTCGTGCCCGGAGTTTTATCATGACAAGCTTCTCCTGCGCAACTACAAAGTATTCTTCAAAATACGTGCAAACACCTCCTCGCGGAAATTACGTGCCACCGGAACAGTATGCCTCCCAACTATAATCCGATTGCCATCTATCATCTCAATCTTTTCCAAATTTATCAGATATGATTTATGGACTTGCTGAAATACTCCACCAGGAAGAGCCTCTATCATACGCTTCATGGTAGAACGTACAAGCAGCTTTGTGCTTTCCGTATAAATACAGACGTAATTTTCCAGCCCCTCCACCACCAGAATATCCTTAAACAACACCTTATGCATCTGACGGTCTGAACGGACAAATATAAAATTATTAGCTTCATCCGGCCATTTCTCCTGCTGCAAAAGACCATGTACTTTATTCACCGCTTTCAGGAACCGGTCAAACGAAATCGGTTTCAACAGATAGTCCGTAACATCAAGTTCATAACCTTTCAATGCATACTGCTCATAAGCGGAAGTGATAATCACATGAGGCGGATGGGCAAGAGATGCCAAGAGTTCAAGCCCCGAAAGATAAGGCATTTCAATATCCAGAAACAACAAGTCCGGCTGCTCAGTCTGCAAAAGAGTGTTCAACTGCATAGTATCTTCACATACACCCATTAAAGAAAGGAAATCCACCTTTTCCACATAGCGTTGCAATCCTTCACATGCAGTAGGCTCGTCATCGGTTATTACACATTTTACCTGTTTCATCCTATAATTCTATCACAAGTTTTACTCTAAACAAAGTATCTCCTCTATTTATGTCCAGCGTATGACGCTCCGGATATAGCAGCTCCAGCCTGCGCCTCAGATTTTCTATGCCGATTCCATGTTTTCCTTTCTGGTGCACTAATGGTTCCGGTATAGAATTTTCAATACTAAAACACAACTTGCCTTCTTTCAGACACATATCCATAGCTATAAAATAGTTCCCTCCCACATATTTGAAAGCATTCTCCACCAACGGTACAAACAACAATGGATAAATCTCAACCTGCGCCTCCATTTCATCGAAATGCACCTGCAACTGCAGCCGCTTCGTAGCACGAAGTTTACATAGGCTGATGTATTGTTTCAGATATTCCACTTCCACACGGACTTGCACTTTCTCCCCATCATTGTATAATTGGTAACGAAGCAAATCGGACAATTGCTCAAGAGTATGCCGCGGAGCCTCATTATTCTCATCTATCTGAAAATAAACCGTATTGAGTACATTAAAAAGAAAGTGTGGATGATATTGCGCTTTAAGGAATTTCAGTTCTGTCTGGAGCTGGTCATTTTTTATCTTCTCCAACTGCAGGCGTTGAGCTTCATTTTCCTTCTGTATCATCTGATTACGCAAGAATATATAAAAGAAGCCGCCAAGCAACATACTGACTATGGCCGGAACAGGCACATCGTATAAATCAAGACTTACCCCCATCAAAAAGCGGATGACCCACATCGTCAGAAGACACCAGACGGGAACCGTCAGGACAACTACCCCGTATTCCTGCCACCATACCAACTTCCGCTTCCGGCACAAACGAAGCCAATACTTCAATAGAAAAAAGATAGGATAAGACATGAAGAGTACCACAAGCATATCCTTCAGCATGAAATTCCACTCATTACTTTCCCAATAGTATTCATGTTTCGGAATATCATTCGCCACACGAATACACAGAAAAAGAATCACGGCAAATAATGCCGGCACCAGCCACTTGTTCCACAGTCTGCCCATAACAGTTACAAATTTACTCTTTTTGTTTCATCTATTTCTTTTTTCCTTCTGCTTTCTTTTGTCTCGCTGCCTTTTTGAAAACGCCAGGCGAAAGCAATACCCAGCACACGTTTGTTGTGCCGTTCGTCAACAAACGCCTGCACACCGGGAGATTGAATATCTACTTTTTGATAATTGGTGTTGAATACATCCTTGGCAAACAAGGTAACGGTGCATCTGTTACGGAACATCTTCTTTTGGATGCCGACATTCACTTCCAGCGCCGGATGTACTGTGGCTTGTCCGTAGGCCATTCGTCCATTATAATTTGCCGAAAGTTCGGCCGACCATACGGAAGTGAAAGCAAACTGGTTCATGCAGCCGAATATCGGGGTAAACATACGGTTTTTCATTTTCTGCCCTTGCTCCGTCCAACCATAATTATTATAAATACCGATAGCGGTCAGATTCACCTTCCAAAAAGAAACAGGTGAGAGGTTGGCGGCATGTACACGCATACCCGTCTGTACATAGGAAGACAGATTCTGGGGCATTACATAGATACGCCGCCCCTCCTGTTCGCGATAGCTCTTCATGATAGCATCATCTGTATGCGAGAAAAAGAGCACTGTCTGAAACCAGTCACGATACACATACCCCAACTCTATATTATCAGAGAAAGAAGGATGCAGCTTCGTATTTCCCCCTTCATGGGTATAGTCATCAAATATATAGGTAAAAGGATTCAAATCACCATAATTGGGGCGGGTAATACGCCTGCCATACGAAAGCTGAAACAGATGTTCCGAAGTCAAACCGTATTGCAAAGCAATAGTAGGAAACAATTGGAAGTAATTCGTTGTAAACGAAGAGTCTTTCTGTTGTGTATTTCCTCCAAAATCCCCGTGTACATGGGTATGTTCCAACCTTAGACCCGCTGAGATTTTCAAGCGGTCTTTCTCATAGCCGACTTGTAGATAAGAGGCATTGATATTCTCATCATATACGAATCGGGAACCAAGTGCCCCATCCGGCAGCCAGCCGGAAACCGACGGACGCATATAACCTGCCGTATTGTCTATCGTAACAAATGAGGTTTTGACTCCGGCCTGTAACTTCCAAACCTCACTCAATGGATAAACCGCATCTATCTGTCCGACATATAAGTCGGTATTTCCCTTCATATCCCCTTTCAATGTATCGGGCTTAAAACTATCCATCAACTGGTTTCCAACACGGTAGTAATGGAAATAATCAAAAGAAGCGCTGAGTTCTCCCCCTTCTCTTTTCAGCTTGTGCACCATACTGGTTCCGGCAGAAACATTATTCCGGTTTTGCTCCGCATGGCTGTAAGTATTTCCCGCAACTCCGGTTTCTCGGATTTCCGTAAACATGCCTGCATTTTCCCTTTGCCGGGAAAAGTTTCCACCCAATGAGACTCCCCAAACTGTCCGCTCATTGAGATAATAATCACATCCGGTACGAAAATAGTGCGAATAATTCCTACGCTTCCGGTAAGAGTCCTGCATCATCCTTCCTCCATCCCGTTCGAACGTACGGTCGATAAACAAGTCTATGACATCCTTCCCCTGATAATACGAATAGTTCAAATAAAGATTGAACTTATTCTCCCGGATATTCATGGAGGCACCTCCATAACCGCTACCCGTCCGTCCAAGACTGCCATTGCCGTTCAAGGCCAGATTCACACCGCGCAGTCTGATTTTTCTTGTACGGATATCAATCAACCCGGAGCTTCCCGCCGCATCGTGGCGTGCGGAAGGCTGGGTTATCAAGTCTATCTTATCAGCATTAGTTGCAGGAGTAGATTTCAACAGACTCATCAATTCATCTCCCGAAAGATAAGTAGGCTTGCCATCCATCAGAATCGTCGCACCGCTTTGTCCGTTCAGCAAGATATTACCATTGGAATCTATCACGACTCCCGGCAGGGAAGCAAGAACATCATAAAGACTTCCCGTACTTTGAGTGACTGACGCATCCATCCGGTAACTTGTTTTACCGGCAGATATTTCTACCAACGGGAGTTTAGCAGTTACCATAATTTCTTCCAAACGCTGGTCGGCAATCGTATCCTGCTGCGACCAAACCACCAAAGGCATACTCAATAAAATTGCCCCTAAAAAAACATTTCGATACATACTCTTCCTCATTTTTTATTTCAAAAGTAGGCAGGCTGTAGAAAGTGAACAAATTATAGTGACAAAGGAATGTTATCCAGTGACAACATGCAGTTTTACCCTATTCTTCTTTTGATATTACCAAATAACCCCTATCTTTGCAAAATCTATCAATCTGACAGTAATTGCGTAATTACACCAACAAAATTATTAGATAATGAATAAAATCATTAGCAAAGAACACTTTTCTGAAAAGGTCTTTAAGTTAGTCATTGAAGCACCATTGATTGCCAAATCACGTAAGGCAGGGCACTTTGTCATTGTACGTGTGGGCGAAAAAGGCGAACGTATGCCGCTTACCATTGCGGAAGCCGACCCGGTAAAGGGAACCATCACACTGGTGGTTCAGGAAGTCGGGCTCTCCTCTACCCGTCTTTGCGAACTGAACGAAGGCGATTACATTACGGATGTTGTCGGCCCGTTGGGACAAGCCACGCACATTGACAACTTCGGTACTGTGGTCTGTGCGGGAGGTGGTGTAGGCGTAGCTCCCATGCTCCCTATCGTGCAAGCGCTAAAAGCTGCCGGTAACCGCGTCATCACCGTGCTGGCTGGACGCACCAAGGAACTCATTATCCTTGAAAAGGAGATGCGCGAAAGCTCCGACGAAGTCATCATCATGACCGATGACGGCTCTTACGGACGCAAAGGACTGGTGACGGAAGGCGTGGAGGAAGTCATCAAGCGCGAGAAGGTAGACAAATGTTTCTGTATCGGCCCCGCCATCATGATGAAATTTGTTTGTTTGCTGACAAAGAAATACGAAATCCCCACGGATGTATCCCTGAATACGATTATGGTAGATGGTACCGGCATGTGTGGAGCTTGCCGAATCACCATCGGAGGAAAGACCAAATTCGTATGCGTGGATGGTCCTGAGTTTGATGGGCACCAAGTGGACTTCGACGAAATGCTGAAACGCATGGGTGCCTTCAAGAGCATCGAACGCGAAGAGATGCACAAACTGGAAGAACCTCAGACCTGCCAAGCCACCCATGAGAACGTGCAGGAAGCGGACGAGAAAAGCCGCAATGCCGCCTGGCGCCAAGAACTACGCAAGTCCATGAAAGCCAAAGAGCGTACCGCCATTCCACGTGTAGAGATGAACGAACTCGATGCGGAATATCGTTCGCACAGCCGCAAGGAGGAAGTCAATCAAGGCTTGACGGAAGAGCAGGCACTGACCGAAGCCAAGCGTTGCCTGGACTGTGCTAATCCGGGCTGCACGGAAGGCTGTCCCGTAGGTATCGACATCCCCCGCTTCATCAAGAACATTGAGCGCGGAGAATTCCTCGAAGCGGCCAAGACACTGAAAGAAACCAGTGCACTGCCTGCCGTCTGCGGTCGCGTCTGTCCGCAGGAAAAGCAGTGTGAATCCAAATGTATACACCTGAAGATGAACGAGAAGCCGGTAGCTATCGGTTATCTGGAACGCTTTGCCGCCGATTACGAACGGGAGAGCGGGCAAATCTCCGTACCGGAAATCAAGGAAAAGAACGGCATCAAAGTTGCCGTCATCGGTTCGGGTCCCGCCGGTCTGTCGTTTGCCGGAGATATGGCAAAGTATGGCTATGACGTTACCGTTTTCGAAGCACTGCATGAGATTGGCGGTGTATTGAAATACGGCATTCCGGAGTTCCGCCTGCCCAACAAAGTGGTGGATGTGGAGATTGACAACCTTGCCAAAATGGGAGTGGAATTCGTCAAGGACTGCATTATCGGTAAGACGCTCAGCGTGGAACAACTGGAAGAGGAAGGATTCAAGGGCATATTCGTAGCTTCCGGAGCAGGACTGCCCAACTTTATGAATATCCCCGGCGAGAACTCCATCAATATCCTCTCGTCCAATGAATACCTGACCCGTGTCAATCTGATGGATGCCGCCAGTGAAGACTCCGATACTCCGGTTCCTTTCGGCAAATGCGTAGCCGTGATAGGTGGTGGAAATACAGCTATGGACTCCGTACGTACCGCACGCCGTCTCGGTGCAGAGCGTGCCATGATTATCTACCGTCGTTCGGAAGAAGAAATGCCGGCACGTATCGAGGAGGTGAAACATGCCAAGGAAGAAGGTGTAGAATTCCTGACCCTCCACAACCCAATCGAATACATTGCCGACGAACAAGGAAAAGTAAAACAAGTGGTGCTTCAGAAAATGGAATTGGGTGAACCGGATGCCAGCGGACGCCGCAGTCCCGTACCCATCCCCGGAGCCACAGAAACCATCGACATCGACCTTGCCATCGTCAGCGTAGGTGTATCTCCCAACCCGATTGTCCCAAGCTCCATCAAGGGATTGGAATTAGGCCGGAAGGGAACGATTGCCGTCAATGATAACATGCAGTCGTCCATCCCGACCATCTTTGCCGGAGGCGACATTGTCCGCGGAGGTGCCACCGTAATCCTTGCCATGGGAGACGGACGAAAGGCAGCAGCAGCGATGAACGAGCAGCTAAAAAAATAAGAATCTGTCATGAAAGGTGGAGACATACGAACTCCACCTTTTTTATTCTACTACAACCTCTCCCTCTACTTGCCCCTTCTAGCATACAATTTAAATATTTCAAGAATATGAAACGTATTTATCTATCCCTCCTTCTCTGTTTGGCTTACCTATTGGCAAGCGCCCAAGAGCCCCTAAACGGGGATTCCCTTGCCTCAGACTTTCGGTATCTGGTAAAAGAACTGGCAGCAACCCATCCCGACCCTTACAGCGGCTTCGGAGGAAAAGTATTCTTCTACGAACAAGCTTTCCATCTGGAGAACGAGTTACGCCGGACTCCCGGTACGAAACAGACCTTTTTTGACAAGGTAAGCATTTTCCTATCCAATCTGCAAGACGGACATACCTACCTTTTACCTCCCACAGCCAATCAACAAGCAAATCAGCGTTACCTGGCACTGGAAGTACGCACCATCCCCGACGGCATTATACTTCAAGGAATCCCTGAAACGTACAAAGACTTGTTAGGTAGCCGTATCACAACCATCAACGGAGATTCTTTAGAAGAGGTACTGGCCCGCACTGCCGCTATCCAAGCCAGTGAAAACCTATATGACCGTTATGCCAATCTATGCAGGTCCATGCCTACGGAACATTTCTTGAGACAGCTTTTCCCTGAAATGAAAGACAACCTTCACCTCTCACTTCTTACTCCCGACGGCAAATCAAGAGGATTAACCCTTCCCTTATTGTCAAGGCAGGAAGTGCAAAACACACCCATGCAACACAATAACAGTTGGAAAGCTTATACAGACAAACAACTGGCCTATCAGTTCATAGACAACGACAAGCAAATAATGCTCATCAATATCAACAGTATCATGGCACGGGATAATTTTGAGTATATGCAAAAACAAGGGCTGAAAGATTTATACCGGCAAATAGGATTCTATTATCGGGATATCCTGAAACAAGATATGCCCGCCGATACCCTGCAAGCCATTCGGCAACTCCCGTCCCTTTCCGAAGTTTTCGCCCATATGCTGAAAGAGATGAAGAAGGAAGCCTCCTCCACCCTCATCATAGATTTGCGCAACAATAGCGGCGGCTGGACTCCAATTGTCCTACCCACACTTTACCAACTGTTCGGCGACCACTTCCTGCAAACGGATATGGATATAGAATTCTATCGTATCATCTCTCCCCTCTACATGCAAAAACTACAGACAAACTTACAGGATTTCAACCAAGCATACGGAACAGACTATGCCTACGGTGACTACACTTTTAGTACGGACGAAGCAGACACCACAAACATAGAACAGCGACGGACCGACTTCATCGAGAACTGCATGTCCAGTGTGCCGGAAGAACTGAGAAAGCAACAAGGAAAGGCGCTCTATACTCCGGAACACATTTACGTCATTACCAACGAACGTACCTTCAGTGCAGCTTTCCACTACACTTTCTATCTGTGGAAAATGGGTGCTACCCTTGTAGGAATACCCAGCGGACAAGCCCCCAATACCTACATGGAACAAACCTTATTCCGGCTACCCTATACCGGTATGCAAGGCTCTATCTCCAACTCCATACAAATATGCTTTCCGGGCAAAGACCGGTGTGCCCACACACTTTATCCAGACTTGATACCCACCTATCAAGATTACCAAAGATATAATTTTGATGTCCAAACTGAGATTCTGTATTTACTCGACAAGATTAAATCGGCTCCTCATTCTCATACGAACCCTGCGGAGAAGAATCAGAAGTAAAAACAAAGCCCCGTTTACAGATAAATTGCAAGCGGGGCTTTATTTCCATATTTCAATAAAGAGACTACTTCACCACCTTGTTCGTTGCCGGGTCGGGGAAAATCACCGTCGGCTTGAACGACTTGGCTTCTTCAAAGTCCATCAGCGCGTAGGACATGATAATAACGATGTCATCAGGTTGCACCTTACGGGCTGCCGCACCGTTCAGGCAAATTTTGCCAGAGCCACGCTCGCCCTTAATAATGTAGGTTTCAAAACGTTCACCGTTATTATTGTCGGCTATATACACCTTCTCGCCGGCAATCATGTTGGCGGCATCCATCAAATCTTCATCAATCGTAATGCTTCCCATATAGTTCAGGTTCGCTTCCGTGACGCGGGCACAATGGATTTTCGACTTCAACACTTCAATCATCATATCTTTATAAATTACGAATTACTAATTATAAATTACAAGGCAGCAGGCTCTTTGTACTTGATATTGTCAATCAGACGGACTTCCCCACAGAATACTGTGATGCAACCCACAGCATAAGAAGTTTCCTCCCAATCGGTAATCTTCTGTAAGGTATTGCCATCCACCAGCTCAAAGTATTCCAAACGCAATCCGGGGGCGGCTGCGATGGTGTCTTCCACAAACTTCTGTGTCTCAGCTACCGTATGTGAGGCTCCAAAGGTACGACTTTCAAATAAAGTCTGCGAAATTCTCAGTGCATTTTTGCGTTCTTCGGCAGATAAACGGGCATTGCGGCTGCTCAGAGCCAACCCGTCTTCCTCACGGACAATGGGACAGCCTACAATTTCCAAAGGATACTTCATCTGGCGGACCATCTCGCGAATAATTGCCAGCTGCTGGAAATCTTTCTCGCCGAAGTAGGCACGATCCGGCTGCACAGCATCAAACAGTTTGCTCACAATCTGGCAAACACCATTAAAATGTCCCGGACGGAATGCCCCTTCCATCACTGTGTCCAGCGGCGCATAGCTGAAACGGCGGGTATCCGGTTCCGGATACATCTCCTCCACCGAAGGAGCAAAGACAAATGCCGCTCCACACTCCTCCAGCAAACGGCAATCAGCCTCCGGTGTACGGGGATATTTCACTAAATCATTCTTGTCATTAAACTGGGTCGGATTTACAAAAACGCTTACTACGGCAGCGTCATTTTCTGCCACACAACGTTTCACCAATGAGGCATGACCGGCATGCAAGGCACCCATCGTAGGTACCAGACCTACCTTCTTTCCTTGGGCTCTCAAAGCCGAAAGTCCGGCCTGCAAGTCCTTGATAGTATGTACTATTTCCATTTTAATTGGTTATATAATAACTTGGTTGTTCGCAAAAGCGGTGCAAAATAAACCATTATTTAGCATATAAAGAAGAAATATCGCAAATTAATGCAAAACTCAGTACACTTTCCGGCAATTCCAGAAGCAGCTGTTTCGCTGAATAACAAGCAGTTAACAATTCATAAGGAATTATAGACGGGCTCCGTTTGCTTTATTGCCCGATTTTTTTTATATCTTTGCAGAATAATTGAGAACATTGTTATTATGACAAAGGCGAACAAGGTTTTATTTATAACCCAAGAAATTACCCCTTACGTTTCAGAATCCGAAATGTCCCTCGTAGGCAGAAACCTACCTCAGGCTATTCAAGAAAAAGGCAGAGAAATCAGAACGTTTATGCCCAAATGGGGAAATATCAACGAACGCAGAAACCAGCTGCATGAGGTGATACGACTCTCCGGCATGAACCTCATCATTGACGATACCGATCACCCGCTCATCATCAAGGTTGCCTCTATCCAGTCTGCACGTATGCAAGTATACTTCATCGACAACGATGACTACTTCCAGAACCGCTTGCAGGTAACAGACGAAAATGGTGAAGAGTATGAAGACAATGATGCCCGTGCCATCTTCTATGCCCGTGGCGTACTGGAAACGGTGAAGAAACTGCGTTGGTGTCCCGACATCATCCACTGCCACGGCTGGATGACCGCTTTAGCGCCTCTGTACATCAAGAAAGCCTATAAAGACGAACCTTCCTTCAGAGATGCCAAAGTCATATTTTCCCTTTATGAAGATGACTTCAAACAACCTTTCCACGCAGACTTCTCTAACAAGCTATTGTTGAAAGGCATCGCCAAGAAAGATATTGCAGGATTGAAGGAACCCATTGACTACACAGCACTTTGCAAACTGGCTGCTGACTTCTCCGACGGCATTATCCAGCAAAGCGAACACGTCAATGAGGAAGTACTGAACTATGCCCGCGAATCCGGAAAACCGGTATTGGAATATCAATCTCCCGAGAACTTTGCTGAAGCCTGCAATGACTTCTACGACAAGGTATGGGAAACAGAACAAAAATAAAATCGATTTAGACAGTTAAAACTATGAAAGTAAGATACCTGGGAACATTGCTTTTGGCAGTCCTGACTTTCTTTGGATGCGATGACAACACCGGTACATTAGGTCTGGGTATGTTGCCCGATTCTGACGGCATGTCAGCGCATACTACTACTTTTAATGTAACAACACGTTCATTTGCCGTTGATTCCGTATTTGCCAAAACGAGTACCGGCTATATAGGCAAGTTTTCCGACCCGGAATTCGGTTATTACGAAACAAGTTTCCTTACGGAGCTGAACTGTACAGAGAACTTCTCCCTTCCGGAAGTGTATAAAGAAACCGAATGGGACAGCGAAGGAAATCCGACAAAAGCTACTGGTATAATGGCAGGTGACTCGGTAGTCTCAGTACAACTGGCTGTCTATTATTCCAGTTGGTTCGGTGACTCCTTGAACGCATGCCGGATGAGTATTTATGAATTGGACAAAAAGCTGGATAAAAATCGCTATACCAACATCAATCCAGAAGAATACTACAATAAATACGACCCTAAATCCCTACTCGGGCGTAAGGCCTATTCAGCTTTCGACACGTCTGTTCCAGACTCTGTGAGATTTGAAAAGGACAATAACGGTTATTACACTTTCTATCCCAATGTAACATTCCCGCTGGATAGGAAGACTTTTGGTGAAGACAGAATATTAAAGGTATATCGGGAACATCCTGAATACTTCAAGAATTCAGACACCTTCATAGACAAGGTCTTTAAAGGAGTATACGTAAAGAGCGATTTGGGAGATGGAACTATCCTTTACGTGGACTACGTAGCTTTGGAAATGGAGCTTTGTACACACTACACAAACGACACAACCGGTGTAGCACTAAAAAAGAAAGACGGAACTGACTCCTTGAGATATATAACAAATACTATATTTGCTTCTACCAAAGAGGTTATCCAGGCAAACCAGTTCCTGAATTCAGATTTGATAAAGGAAAAGGCTGCCGAACCTCAGCACACTTACATTAAATCTCCTGCCGGTATCTTCACCGAAGCTATCATGCCATACGATTCAATATACAACAAACTGACCAATGACACCCTGAATGCCGTGAAACTGACTTTCACGAATTACAATATAAACAGTGACTACGAATATAGCATGAGTGCTCCTAATGACGTGCTGTTGATACGTAAGCAGGAGTTGAAGAGCTTCTTTGAAGAGAACAAAGTCAGGGATAATATTACCTCATTTACAACCACCCACAATGCATTTGCTACCAATCAATATGTATTCAGCAACATAGCCCGGTTGGTTACCACTTGCATCAACGAAAAACAAGCTGCCAAGAAAGCCGCCAAAGAAAAGGCCGGCAGTTCTTGGAATGAGACAGAGTGGGAAAAAACTTGGAACAAAGAAAATGAAGACTGGGATAAGGTATTGCTGATTCCGGTTTCCATTACCTATGACAGCAGTACAAGCAGCAGCGGCAACAAAACCATAACCGGTATCCAAAACGACCTCAAGCCGGGATATGCCAAACTAAAAGGCGGCCCGAAAGAGAATGCAAAAGGCGAAGTGGAATCTCCGCTGAAAATAGAAGTTACATACACCAGTTTCAACAAGTAACTGACAGATATTCCATAAAAAAGCCTTCCGCTCATTGTAGAGCGGAAGGCTTTTTTGATTGATGGGACAAGCTGCCGATATTATTCAGCAGCCTTTTTAGTTGTTTTCTTTGCGGCAGGCTTTTTGGCAGGAGCCTTGGTCTTTGCCGGTTTTTCTGCGGCAGATTTAGCTGTAGCCTTGCTCTCTTTCTTTTCTGCAGCCTTTATCTTCTCTAACTTGGCCTGTGCTTTCTCCAATTCCTTATGCAGTTCCTCTATCTCGGCACCTTGGTTCTGGATAGTGGTCAGCAATGCATTCAGCTCTTCATTATCTATATCCACCGGATAGAGAGAATCGACACGTTTGATAAAGTCACCAAGAATATTCATATAATTGGTAAAAGCATCAAAAGGAGATTCATAAATGCCACGGTTCAAACCGACACCGCTTTGCTTGGTAGTCATGAAACGGAAGTTGTTACTTGCCTGCAGATAATCCCAGTCTTGCTTGATACGGCGGTCATCACAGAGATGGACACGTTCGGCAACACTATACAGCTTGTTGAATGCTTCACGCTGCATCACATTACCCAGCCAACAGCTGGTATCTCTTTCTTCGTCCACCCAAGACATCGGGTATGGAACATCCAACTGGGAAACAGATTTCAGTTTGGTAACGATTTCCGTCGGTGTGGAGAAAGTAATCCCCTTTTCCTTGGCACAGTATGGAAGAGCCTTCAGGAATTCCAGAATATTGGAAGACAACGGCTGTGCCATACCCAGAGCAGAGAGTTCCATAAAGACATTGATGACCTGCTCTTCCTGCGGCAGAGCGTCAATCCAGTTGATGTACTTGTCGGCAAACAAAGGATACTCGTTCCACTCGGAGTTGGAGAAGCGCAGGCTGATGTCGTCAGACAGCTTAAAATCACGCAACAGTAACTTCAAGTTAGGATTCATAGAGCAATGGTATACATAGTGCGGACTCTTCCAACCCAGAACATGCTTGGCTCCTTCCGTCAGCATACCCTTGAATCCCAAAGCTGCCACCATCGCACCAATCTCATCATTATAAATCAGGCTGGAATTACGGAACACCTTCGGCGCCTTACCGAACATTTGCTTCATCTTAGCGCTCTGACGCATCACCTCTTCCTTGAAGCAATCCTCGTTGGCCAGAGAAGAAAGGCCATGGGAATAAGGCTCGGCAAGGAACTCACAGCAACCGGTATCATTCAGCTGGTGCAACAAGTCGATGACAGCCGGTGCATATATTTCCAACTGCTCCAGCGCAACCCCCGAGATGGAGAAAGCCACTTTAAACGCACCTCCGGAATTCTTCACCATTTCAATCAAGGTGTTCAATGCCGGGATATAAGAGCGTTCGGCTACATCATTGATACTGGTTTCATTGGCATAATCATCGTAGTAATAATGATCGGTACCTATATCAAAGAAACGGTAACGTTTCAGATGAATGATTTGATGTATTTCAAAATAAAGACAGATAGTTCTCATTTCTATTATTGTTTTTGTTATTTACCATAGTTTCTTAACACATCCTCGTAGAGGGCGCGGATTCTCAAGCCTACTTTTTCCCACGTGATTCCATCCACTTCTTTCCTGCCTTCCTCCTGCAGATATTGGAAGAGAGCGGGATTAGTGCAGAGGGAATAAATGGCATCGGCCATTGCATGAATGTCCCAATAATCGGTCTTAATGACCTTATCAAGAATTTCACCGCATCCCGACTGCTTGGAAATGATGGAAGGAGTCCCACACTGCATGGCTTCCAGCGGAGCGATACCGAAAGGCTCGGAAACGGAAGGCATAACGAATACATCACTGTTCTTGTAAACCTCATATACCTGCTTTCCCTTCATGAAGCCCGGGAAGTGGAACCGGTCGGCGATGCCCCGCTCGGCTGCCAGATTAATCATGGCATCCATCATATCTCCCGAACCGGCCATAACAAAGCGGATGTTGCGGGCACGCTGCAATACCAGCGAAGCTGCTTCCACAAAGTATTCCGGTCCCTTCTGCATGGTGATACGGCCCAGGAATGTCACAATCTTCTCTTTGGAATGGTCGGGACGTGGAATGTCCTGGTATTCCTGCGAGAGAGGATAGACGGCATTGTGCATGGCAAACACCTTCTTGGGGTTCTGATGGTACTGCTCAATAACCGTGCGGCGGGTCAGTTCGGACACGCACATGATGCAGTCGGCATAATCCATACCGTTCTTCTCCATAGAATAGACGGTAGGATTGACTTTTCCACGTGAACGGTCAAAGTCAGTAGCATGGACATGGATGCAGAGCGGCTTTCCGCTCACCATCTTGGCATGCACTCCGGCGGGATACGTCAGCCAGTCGTGGGCATGAATAATATCAAATTCCTGCTGGCGAGCCACTACTCCGGCAATCACCGAGAAGTTGTTTATCTCTTCGTGCAGGTTGCCGGGATAACCGCCGGCAAAGTCCATGCAGCCTATGTCATTGACGTGCATATAAGAGAAATCCGAATAGATATGGTCACGAAAAGAATAATAATCTTCCGGCGTCATGTTGCGCGTCAGCCTCGACTTCAAATAATTGTAATCGACATCACGCCACACGATAGGCACCTGGTTCATGCCCACTATCTTCAAGAAGTCCTCTTCTTCGCCCGTCGGCTTGGGCATGCAGAAAGTAGTTTCCACATCACCCTGCAAACTTAATCCCTTAGTTATTCCATAAGAAGCAACCGCAAGACCACCATATATTTTGGGAGGAAATTCCCATCCAAACATTAAAACTTTCATCTTCGTTCCTCCTATTATAAATTATACTTAGACAATAACTTCAAGATACGCAGGATTTCCGCCGTATTCATGGCAAATGACACCGCCCCTCTTCCAACAAACGGAGGATTACCATCGAAGAGTTCGGGCAATGCGCCAATACAGTGGGAAGTCATTTCATCTTCCATACCGATGAGGTATCTCTCTACAAACGACACGCCACTCACTTTATAGATACGCAGATATGCTTCCATGTAGAAACCCATCAGCCACGGCCATGCCGTACCCTGATGATAGGCATAATCTCTTTGAATCTGAGGACCTACATAATTCGGATTGTATCCGCCACTCTTGGGGCTCAGTGTACGCAAGCCCTTCGGAGTCAACAGTTCTTTCGTCACAATATCAAGCACCTGTTTCTTCTGGGCCCTATCCAACGGAGAATAGTCAAAGGCAACGGTAAATATCATGTTGGGACGTACGCTCCAGTCCATCATATAACCATCCACATAGTCGAACAGATAGCCATACTCATTGCGGAAGACGTCTACGAAAGACTTTCCGGTGATTTCTGCCTGAGCGTCCAGTGTATCGGCAAGAATTTCATTGCCCCCCTCCCGAACCATATCGGCTACAAAACGCAGGGCATTGTACCACAGTGCATTCACTTCTACAATGTAGCCCGTACGTGGAATAACCGGGCGGCCATTGGCGGTAGAGTTCATCCAGGTAACCGCTTTCTCGGTGCCATTGGTATACAACAGTCCGTTTTCGTGCAGGAAGAGATTGTCATGCCTGCGTTCATGGATATAGTCAACAATCTCCTCGAGAAGATTACCGTACATCTGCCGGCAATTTTCACGCGAAGTCTCCTTGGCATACTGCTGTAAAGCCCAGACAGCCCACAGCAGCACATCCGGATGCTCCATCTCGTATATCTTATAGGAGGAAGGTTCTCCATTGATAAACTCACGGATAGCCTTTTCGGCTGTTTTCATCACGTCTTCAAATTCATCTTGCTCGCCTAAGGCCAAAGTAAGACCCGGCAGGGAGATGAACAAGTCACGGGCGCGACACTTGAACCAAGGATAGCCTGCAAGCACATAATGCTCCTCCCCCTGCTTGTTGTGAAACTGGTGCGCCGAGTTTTTCAGACAGTGGTAAAAACTGTCACGCGGAGTGCGGTCGGCCACCTCGGACTCAAAAGTCTGCTTCAGCTTGCGGGGAGAAATCTCGGAGATACCGGCGGAGAAGACAACGCTTTCCCCTTTCTTTATATCCACTTCAAAATATCCCGGCACATAAAGGTCTTCGTTGAAGTCATATCCGCGTTCCTGTTCTTTGGGATACTCGATACCACGATACCAGTCAGGCTGGAAGTGGAACTCATTCTTTTTGTTGAGCTGCATGAACAACTCCGGATAACCGGGATACATGCAGGTTTTAATGCCATTCTCTACCAACTGGTAGTCGCGGCTTGCCTGCGCATTTTCGTGCGTGTACTCGCGCACACTGCGGAATGCCAGGAAAGGGCGGAAACGAAGTGTGGTTGCCGAATGGGCATCGACCAAGGTATAACGAATCAGAATCCGATTTTCATGGTGTACGAAAATCTTTTCCTTACGAAGGATGACGCCTCCTACACGATAGGTAGTTGTGGGGATATTTTCACAGTCAAACTCTCGGATATACTTGTGCCCGTTAGGACTGAAGTGGTTTCCTTGATACTTATGCAACCCCAGGTTGAACTCCGCACCGTGCTGAATTACAGTTTCATCCAAAGAAGACAGCAGCACATGGTTTTCATCATCGAGGTTGGGGACCGGTATCACCAACAGACCGTGATATTTGCGTGTGTTACAATCTACAATTGTTGTACAATGATAGGCTCCCGACCTATTCGTCCGCAATATCTCCCTTGGCAAAGATTCTTGCAGATTAATCATCAGGGTCTTGTCAAATCGTAAATAACTCATAGTTGTGCATTATTTAAAGGTTAATT